>MDTF01003584.1_pt1 | contig 59738 bp, 56 predicted proteins | sample 811191 | NCBI WGS metagenome assembly MDTF01 (sample SAMN05326649, study PRJNA326480) | marine metagenome | isolation source: seawater | place: Southern Ocean | collected 2011 | reverse complement strand
TGCTGAAGAAATAAAGTATGCAGCGCATAAGTGCAGATTTTGTGGTGAGATTCAAAATACTTCCAAAGTTAGAGGGCAAAAACGTAATTCAAGGAATGTACACTTGCTAAAAGCACTGCTTTGGATCGTAGTCTCAGGTTTTCTACTCTTCTCTTTTCTAGAGCAAATAGGACAATTATGAACAAAAAGTGTGTGACTAAGAACTACAAAGGTTGTTAACTAGTCTAGGGTAAAAAATAGGAACAAGCAAAACTATTCCGTCACCGTTGAATGAATTTGGATGAAACCCTGATGAAGTTATAAACTAAATTTCATTAACAAATTTTCTTAAAAAATTATATTATAAAACAAATGAAAAACTGTTACATATGCAATGCTGAGTTACAAATTTAAAATTAAAAGAGTAAATATCCTTTATATTTGGTAATAAAGCTTCTACAGATTGAATATAGCTAGCTGCGCTTGTATTAACGAAAATACTTGTAAACAACGGCATATCAAAATTCATTCTGTTATTGAAGAGTACATTCTTTACGGTAAAATTAAATTAATAATTAATAGTTTTTCTAAACAGTTACTTAATATCAAGATTCTGGTATAAATAAATTTAAAACACTTTATGAAAAAATCAAATTGATTACTAAATGTCTTTTCCCTGCAGCTGGATATGGAACTCGGTTTTTACCAGCTACAAAAGCAGTTCCAAAAGAAATGCTACCTATTCTCACTAAACCTCTTCTTCAGTATGGGGTTGAAGAGGCTTTAATGGCTGGGATTAATAATATGGCTATTATTACAGGTAGAGGTAAGCGAGCTATTGAGGATCATTTTGATAACGCATTTGAACTTGAATCACAATTAAGTGGTACCTCAAAAGAACATTACCTAAAAGAGATAAAAGAAGTCATCGAAAAAGCAACATTTACATATGTTCGTCAACGAGAAATGCTTGGATTAGGCCATGCAATTCTCACAGGTGAACCACTTATTGGTCATGAAACTTTTGCTGTAATTCTTGCTGATGATCTTTGTGAAACTATAGATAATGGAGTAATAAATCAAATGATGCAGGTATATGATAAATATAAATGCTCAATTATCGCTATTGAAGAAGTGCCTTCTAAGTTTACAAACAGATATGGTGTTATAAGTGGCAATTTGATTGACAACACAGAAAATATATACAGAGTAACAGATATGGTTGAAAAACCCGATATTAACTCCTCACCAAGCAATATGGCAATTGTTGGTCGTTATATTCTAACACCGGATATTTTTGATATACTGAGAAATACTTTACCAGGAAAAAGTGGGGAAATTCAAATAACAGATGCCCTTATAACTCAAGCAAAGCAAGGAAATGTAATTGCTTACAAATTTAAGGGCAAACGATTTGACTGTGGGGATATCAAAGGATATTTAGATGCTTGTAATTATTTTGCCAAGCAACAAGGCATCTATTAATATAACTAACAGGGATTAAGCCATATTAAAAAGTCTATTTACTATTTATTTTTTTAATTAATAGGTGTGAAAGAAAAAAATAAACTATAAATATAATAATAAATCCCAAAAACATCTTCCAATCAGCAATATCATTTTTAGCTCCAAAAACACCAATAAGAGTCATCGATAATGATAAAGTAGTTATAACTATAAGAACAAAAGTATTACTTAACCCCATACGACTTAGGTTATGGTGAAGATGATTCAAATCTGGCTTAAAGGGAGATTTTCTGATAATTAACCTTCTCAATATAGTTGAAGTAGTATCTATTAGAGGTAAAGCAAATAACCATAAAGCTATTACTGGCGAGAAAGCTCTATATTCTCCCTGAGAAAGATCAATCAATAGCCAGACAATCCCTAAACCAAGAAACATACTTCCTGCATCACCCATAAAAATTCGTTTACTTTCTGACCTCCCTATACATAGGTTGTCAAAAAGAAAGGGGGGGATTACTGCACACATTAATAGTGCTATAGTTAAACTCTGGAAATTAGTGCTTAAATATGCCAGATATGAAAGCGCAATTAAAGTTATTAAACTATTAGAGCCAGCCAAACCATGAATACCATCTGACATATTAACAGCATTCATTGCAAAAATAATTGCAGTTATTGTAAAAAAAATTGACCATGAGTTGAGGTAGATTTCATTTCGTGATAAAAGGTTACCAAGAGATTCAACACTCACACCTCCAACAGTCACAACTATAAGTGCAGCAGTAGTTTGAAAAAGAAAACGAAACCCAACAGACATATCACGATGATCATCAAGAACCCCAACAATAACAACAATAAATGAAGCCAATATAAAATATTTAATTTGGTTTAAATCAATTGTTGAAGATAACACACTTACTAAAAATCCAATAAACATAGCAAGTCCACCAATTAATGGAACAACGCCCTGATGTTTCTTTCGTGCGCCAGGAGTATCAGTTAAATTAATACTAATCGCAAAAGGTCTTAAAATGCTAATCGCAATAATCGTTGATATAGCAGCTACAAAAAGAAGCGTAAATGGAATATTCATACGTTATTTTGCGAAACCTTTTTCAATATATTTAGCATTTCACTGGCATTAGTATCTCTAGAAAAATTATGTGCTGCTTTAAATGAAGATTTTTTCAAATTCATTAATAATACATTATTTGATTGCAATTTTAAAACACTCTGCGCTAACTTCTCAGCATCTTCGGGGGGAGTTATAACACCGCAGTTAAAATCATGAACTATTTTGGTAGCCTCCCCTTCAGGTATAGAAATTAAAATTGGCAGGCCCATACCCATTGCTTCAAATAGCTTAGAAGGGATAACCTTTGAAAATACTTGTCTATTTTTAAGATGAATTAATGAAATATCACACAATGAAAAAAAACTTTTAATAATATTTTTTGGCTGACTATCAATAAACAAGACATTATTTAAATGCTCACGTTCAGCAATCGCTACTAACTGCTTTTTAGCAGCGCCAGAGCCAACTAGCATGAAAAGAATTTCTGGATGCCCTTGTAATTTTTTAGCAGCATCTATTACAACTTCAAGAGCATGTGCCATTCCATGAGTTCCTATATACCCAACAATAAATTTATTTTCAATTGAGTATTTTTTTATTAAAAAAGGATCTTTATTTAAAGCTGGTTCAAATTTATTAAGATCTACTCCATTAGGAACAACAAAAATCTTATTTTTATCTATACCACGTTCAATTAATTCTAACTTAAATGAGGAAGATAATGCCACAATAGCATCTGCCTTTTTATATAAAAATAATTCAAGACTCTCTAACATTTTTATTAAAAAACTTTTTTTCATAGCATCTACAGCAACAATAGACGCAGGCCAAATATCTCTTAATTCAAAAATGAAAGGACGTTTGCGAAATATTGAAAGTAACCAGCCTGCAACAGCTGTGAAAAACTGCGGTGAAGTTGCAACAATTACATCTGGTTTTTTTTGAAATAGTCCTACAATAAATCCAGATATCATAAAAGTAAGGTAATCTAGAGTTCTAAGAAAGAAGCCTTCATTTGCCGACATAAAAGTTTTAACTCTTACAACCTTGATACCATCCATAAATTCGGATTGATACCAGTTGTTCTTATAACCTGAAAAAATTTTTCCTTCTGGAAAATTAGGGAAACAAGTAATTACTGTGACTTCATAGCCTTGAGCAACCCATCGATTTGCATGCTCATAAGTTCGAGTTGCAGGAGCATTTACCTCTGGAGGAAAGTTATCTGTCAAAAATAAAATATGCAAGACTCACTTACTCCAGATACCGCGAGTATCAATTATATGTTTACCAGAAAGTATACTTAAATCTAGGTTTTTAAACTCAGTATGGTCCACTAAAAGCAAAACAATATCAGCAGAGGTAATTGCAAATTTAAGGTCTACTAATTCTAAAGTCTGAAGGCTTTTTGGTATTTTTTTGATATTTGGCTCAACAATATAAGTCTTGTTAAATTTCATTTGATATATTTTTTTTACGATATCTAAAGCAGGGCTTTCTCTTAAATCATCAATATCTGGTTTAAATGACAACCCCAAACATGCAATAGAAATATCACTTTGCTCTAAGTTCATTTTTTTAACTATTTTCTTAAGTTTTTCAATTATAAATAATGGTTTATTATCATTGACAACTCTAGCCATCCGAATCAGTTTAGATTCATCTGGGGCAGAGTCAACTATGAACCATGGATCCACAGCAATACAATGCCCCCCTACACCAGGCCCAGGATTTAATATATTCACTCTTGGATGGTGATTTGCAAGTTTAATTAAGTCCCAAACATTTATATCTAATTTATCGCAAATTATAGAAAGTTCATTTGCAAAAGCAATATTTACATCTCTAAAAGAGTTTTCAATTAATTTACACATCTCAGCTGTTCTACAGTCTGTTAATAAGCACTCTCCTTTGACAAATTTTGTATAAAAATCATGTGCAACTTCAGAGCAATATTTAGAAATGCCCCCAATAATACGATCATTTGAAATTAATTCTTTAATAATATTACCTGGTAGAACTCTTTCTGGGCAATGTGCTATAAATACATCACTTTTTACATCTTTACCTACCTCAGGAAAAGATAAGTCTGGTCGCTCTTCTTTCATCCACTCCATCATTTTTTCTGAAGTACCAACAGGCGAAGTAGATTCTAATATAACTAAATTACCAATTTTTAAGACCTTTGCAATTGATTTAGATGCTGACCTTATATAAGATAAATCAGGCTTATGGTTTTGCATAAAAGGAGTTGGGACAGCTACTATATAAACATCAGAATTAGTTATATCACTAGATGCTCTCAAACTACCATCTTTAACAGCGGAAAAAACTAACTCTTCTAAATTTGGCTCAATAATATGTATCTTGCCCTTATTAACACTATTAACAATATCTTGGTTAACATCAATTCCAAATACTTTAATCTTATTTGAAGCAACTAGGGCTGCAGTTGGAAGGCCGATGTACCCTAAACCAATAACAGATACAATCATTCAATCACCTCATTTAATATACTCGAAATTCTTTTACTTGTTTGTCCATCACCATAAGGATTCTCTACTTTAGACATTTTATCGTAGGCAACTTTATCATTTAACAGTTCATTAATGGTCTTTATAATTTTTCTTTTATTTGAACCAACCAGTTGAACTGTACCTGACTCTATAGCTTCAGTTCGTTCAGTACTATCTCGCATAACTATAACAGGCTTGCCTAAGCTAGGAGCTTCTTCTTGAATACCACCACTATCAGTTAGAACTAGATACGAGTCATTTAATAATTTCAAAAATGTTAAATAATCTAAAGGATCAATGAGGTGAATATTGTCTATATTAGATAGTATTTTTTTTACTGGCTGCGTTACATTTGGATTTAGGTGGACAGGATAAACTATCTGGATGTCAGAATTCTGAATAGCAATCTCTTTTAATGCTTCGCATATTTGCTCAAAACCTGAACCAAAATTCTCTCGCCGATGACCTGTTACTAGTAATATGATAGGAAGATAACTAGATTCTTCATTCAAAAAATTTAATTGACTCAACAACTTTTTAGGGTATTTCATTGACTTTGCATTATCAATTACTGATAGAAGTGCATCAATTACTGAATTGCCAGTCACATAAATCTTTTCGATTGGAATCTGCTCATTGATTAAATTTTTCCTAGCAGTCTCTGTTGGGGCAAAATGAAATTTTGCAATTCTTGAAATAATTTGTCTGTTTAACTCCTCTGGGAATGGAGCTGAAATATCATTTGTTCGCAAGCCAGCCTCAACATGGCCAACAGGTATGTGAAAATAAAAAGCTGCAATTGCAGCAGTCATTGCAGTTGTAGTATCTCCATGAACTAAAACTAAATCTGGCTGTTCTTTGGCGAGCACTTGCTTTATTCCCAATAAAATATTAGTAGTCACATCAAAAAGATCTTGCCCAGGTTGCATGATATTTAAATCATAATCTGGCACAATTTCAAATAAATTCAGAACTTGATCTAGCATTTCACGATGCTGTGCAGTAACACAGACCTTAACGTCCATAGTTTGTTTTAACTCATAGACTATAGGAGCCATTTTAATTGCCTCAGGTCTAGTTCCAAAAACAATTAAGATTTTATTAAATTTTGAGTTTTTCACCAATTCACCCTTGTTATTATTACGGCTGGTAGTTTTTCTGATATTCGATAGTGTAATTGCATATTTTCAAGGGATAAGCCAAATTCTGGATGATAGTTTGATGTTTCAACAAATAGTTCACCAGTTCCAACAAAATTTATTTCAGCCTTATTACCAAGTATATCTATATAAACAGTTTCTTTATCAAAATTAAGTATTTTAACCTCAGGATGTAATGGAAATACTAAATCAATATCATGACTTCCTTTGCCATTTATTGAATCTGTAATTTCAAGTAAAGACTCAGACAATTTCCATTTTCTGGAATGAGTTGGCTTTCCAAATAATCGATGATACCCACTATGACTTGCAGAAACCATAATTTTGTCAACTTGGACATCATCCACTAAATTAAATACTCTTGCCCTTCTAGCTACACGGAACCCCCCCCAAACTTCACTGGAATTTTTTTCATCAATCATAACTGTTGAATGAGCAGCTGTACTCCTTTGATAATGACGTTCAATATTTTTTTCATAAGTTGAAGTCCCAGAATTCACAATGACTCTTTGATTAAATAATGAAAGTTCAAAACTAAATGTATCAGCATGGGCATGGCCAGGAAGATAGTCAGGACCAATAGAGGCGCGATCTACTATTAAAACAAGGTTGTCTATTTGAAGTCTTGTATATCCAGAATAATTTAAATTAACGATTGGTTGGTTAATTATTTTATGGATATCAACTTTTATTAGCTTATTTTTATTTAGTGTAATAATGTAGTTTTTAATTTCTTTTGGAGAAGGAGCTATATTAAATGCAGAATCATTAAAAAAAGATATTTCACCATCAGGATGGCTCATAGCAATTAACCAGCTATACATTAATTTAATTTTTTCTTCAATGCCTTTTGGGGGAGACCTTTCAAAGGTGTTATGTATATTTAATAAATCTAGTAAGTCCTCAAGAAGAAGAACATGATACATAGTAGACAATTCAAAACTACCTCCATCTTTTAGAATCTGCTCAGGTAGCTCTTTATTGACTAGTTTTAAACCTTGGTTATACCAACTTTCTGCTTCAGAATGATCAAAAAAAAGCCCTGCAAATATTAAAGCTTTAGCATTTGAAAATAAATGATTACCCAATAAATGAGTTTCAATATTTTTAGATAAAAAGCGTGTTTGAATTAATAAAGAATGAATTGCATTTTCTTTAAGAAGATGGCCATTTAGGTGCCATTTCACCCAATTTACAATTCTTAATGAAATTGTATAAGGCTCCCATCCATTTCCATCGCCAGGTGTATTATTTTCAATCCATAAATCAACTAAATCTTTGTGCCACTCAACTCTTAGATCTGAATCTAAAGAATTTAAATCATCAAAATAATGTAAATTATATAACCAGAGTTTGTTTATTTTTGAGTTATTCCAATCATTTATACCAGTGATATTTTTTGTTTCATTTAAAAAATTAAAGGTGCCTTTCTTTAACATTTTTTTATTTCTTCTTGCAGGCTTCAAAAACTTACTAGAAGCTGATCTCAATTGATAGTTCTTAGAATTATCAATTTGAGTATTTATTGAGACATTAAAGAAACGCTTTAATTGCCCAATAATTTGAATGAGACGAAGATATTTAATTGTATTATAGTATTTAATACATTTATTAATAAAAATAAGCATAATTTTTAACTAAGAATGCTTTCGAAGATTTTCTGCCACTCTTATAGAGATTTGAGAAACTTCAATTATTTCAGTATATGATATTGGCGAAGGATTACCATTTTGAATAGCATCTAAAAAAGCTGCAACACAAGATTTTTGCCCCTTATCTTGTTTGAATGACTTCATAGAATTAAACCCAGGCCAACCATAACCTTTAAGTGAAAGGTAATTATCCATTTGAAGTACGGCATTCTCACAAAAAACTTCAACACGCTCTTTAGGGAATTTTGACCCACCATTAGCTAAATAATGAATTGTTCCAAAAGAGCCATCTTTAAATGAAATAGTAATTGATACTTTATCATTCCTAATTTCAATCCCAGAATTATCACCCATCATCATAGCTTGAAAATCTTCTATTGGGCATCCAACTAAATGCCTCATTAAATCTATAAAGTGACAGCCCTCACCAATAATTCTTCCACCACCTAACAATTCTTCTTGCACCCAGTGATTTGCAGGAATTTCACCAGCATTGACGGTGATGATAATAGATTTTGGCGACCTACAATTATCAAGTAACTTTTTCATCTTCATAATATGGGGTGAAAATCGCCTATTAAAACCAACCATAAGCCTTACATTATTAGAAGTTGAATAGGCTAAATCTATCAAATTTATTTCCTCGAGAGTTAAGGCTAGTGGTTTTTCTACAAAAACATTTTTTTCATTTTTAAGAGCCTCAATAACTTGAGAAGCATGGTCATTATGTCTTGTAGCTATTACCACTGTATTTATTTTAGTACTCCATAGATCGGAAATTTCAGTAGAGGTTGAAAGAAAGCCATTTTTCTTACCATGATGAACTCCACTAATACCTCCACTTGTTATAAGAGTAACAAGATTACCGCCCGCTTGTTTAAAAGCAGGAATAAGAGTTCGAGAAGCATAATTACCTGCACCAATAAAACCAACATTACTGTTATTAGGGATAGAATTTGATAATCCTGATTTAGAAAGAATAACTTTTGATTCTTTCAATATACTTTTAGATTGACTTGGGTAGTTTAAGATAATACCAAGTGCAGAAGGATCATTAAGCAATGAATATGCATCTGTTGCATCGTTGATATCATATTTATGAGTTATTAAAGACTTAACTTCTAAAACACCATCAGACATCATTTCCAAAACTGCTTCAAAATTTCGCTTCTCTGTCCAACGCACAAATCCAATTGGATAATCGTTACCCTGTTCCTCATAAAATGGATCATATCTCCCTGGCCCATATGATGCGGAAACTTGGAAAGTAATTTCTTTTTTAAAAAAATCATCACGCCTAAGATTTAGGCCTACAACACCAACTAAAACAATTCGGCCTCTTTTACGGCACATTTCAGCAGCTTGATGCATTATTTCATCAGATTCACTCGCAGCTGCAACTATAACTCCATCAACACCCTCTCCATGAGAGAAATTATTAGCAATTATAATAGGGTTTTCATTTTTTGATAAATCAGCTGTTTCAGCACCAAACTTTCGAGCTAACTCACATTTTTTAGAATCAAAATCAATACCAAGTACTCGACAACCATTTGCACGCAACATTTGTACACATAACAAACCAACTAATCCAAGGCCTGTAACTACAAATTTTTCACCTAGAGTTGGCTGGATTAACCTAATTCCTTGAAGACCAATAGCTCCTAAAACAGTAAATGCAGCAGACTCATCATCAACATTATCTGGGATTTTAGCGCAGAGATTTTTTGAAACCCGAACAACTTCAGCATGATTACCATTTGACACAACTCTATCACCAACTGAAAATTCATCTAAAGTTGTTTCTAAAACAACTCCAGAATTACAATATCCAAGAGGAAGTGGCTGGTCTAACTTTGAACGTACGGCATCTATTGTAGTAAATAGACCATCATTTTTTGCCTTACTTAATACCATTTTTACTTTGTCTGGCTGTTGGCGAGCTTTTTCAATTATATTGGCCTTACCAAAATCTAGAAGCATACGCTCTGTTCCGACAGAAACTAAAGAATTACAAGTACTAATAAGTATTGAGCCTGAAGTTAGTTGAGGACAAGGTACATCGACTAAACTTGTCTCACCGTTTGAAAGGTTTTGAAGGATTTGTTTCAAAGAATTCAGCCTATAGTTGTTTTTATGATATTTTTAATTTACTTGTCGATATATGCTCGACACCATATTTCTATGCAAAGTAGAGATAATAACGTATAACTTGCATCAATTTTACCATTGTCATTATCAGATATCAGTTGTTGAACAGATTGAGATGAAAATAAGCCTCGTTTATTCAAGCTGTCGACTGACAAAAGATCACCCAAAAGTTCTTTTAAATCCTCCTTTAACCATCTTCTCAGTGGAACACCAAAACCAGTTTTTGGACGATATATTATGCTATTTGGAAGAAGTGGTTCCATTGCTTTTTTTAACACCCATTTACCTTCACTTTTTTTCTGTTTGTACTTATTTGGAATACGTGCGACAAATTCAATTAAATCAAGATCCAAAAAGGGAACACGAACTTCAACACCTTCAGCCATAGACATTTTATCTGTATAGTTTAGATTATGGTCTGAAAGAAAAAAACGCTGCTCCAAAGCTAACATTTGATCAAGTCTTGAGGTATTAGACGGTAATGGAGAAATAAAACTACTCATTGGAGATAAAGGGTTGCTTTGGATGATAATCTCACGAAATTCTGGAGAAAAAAGAGATTGTAATGTTTTGTCATTTGTCCATCTAAAGTAATTCAACAATCTTTCCTTACTACTCAAACCTGCGCCATTAAATAGCTTCACGAATCTTCGCTGAATGGATTTATTAGTATTTAATAGCTTAGTAGCATTTTCTATTAACTCTCTTGCACTTTGTGGCATCCAGCTCCAATAACGTTCCGTCTCTAGCGCGTAATGACGCCGATAGCCAGTAAATAGATCATCTCCACCAGCGCCAGATAGAAGAACCTTAATACCTTGCTGTTTAGCTAATTGAGAAATATATCGAACATTAAGTGAAGCAGGATCAGCCAACGGTTCATCTAATTGAGCAACCATTGATTGAAGATCATCAGCAATCTGATTAGAGCTTACAGTCACAATCTCTAAATTAACATTTAAGTGCTTTGCAACTTTTTTAGCATAAGGCAGGTCATCAACAAAACCATTATCTTGCTTACCTTGAGTTTCAATTGTAAAACATTGAATATCTTGATTTAATTCTCGTGCAAAAGCAACTACAGAACTTGAATCAAGTCCACCAGATAGAAATGCGCCCAAAGGAACATCAGAAACCATTTGGTTGTGAACTGCCTTCCTTAAATGATTAGTAACACCTGCGATGGATTCATTTTCATTCAAATCAGCACATATTCCACGAAAAATAGGGAGCTGATACCAAATCCATTTTTCTTTAACTTTACCTGCCTTTACAATTAAAGCTTGACCAGGAAGCAATTTTTTTATAGATTTTATTGGTGTTTCTTCTCCTGGGCACCATAAAAAAGTAAGGTATCGATTAAGGGACTCAATATTAAGATCTTTATGAATAGAGTCAAATTCAAATAATGCTTTCATTTCGCTTGCAAAATAAAAAGCACCTCCTTCTGTTGAAAAATACAACGGCTTAACTCCAAGCGCATCACGAGCAACAAAAAGTGTCTCCTCAACAATATCTAAAATCGCAAATGCAAAGATTCCTTTTAATTTCGTCAACATCTGCTTACCTTCAGAGAGATATAAATTTATGAGCACTTCAGTGTCTGAATTCCCATTAAAAACATAACCTCTTTTCTCTAAATCAGATCTTAATTCAAGGAAGTTATATATTTCGCCATTAAAAACTATCACAATATTTTTATTATTGCTAATCATCGGCTGATGCCCGAGATTAGAAGTATCAAGGATTGAGAGTCTTTGATGTCCTAGACCAATATTTAATTTTTCATCGATAAATACACCACTATCATCAGGACCCCTGTGCTTTATACTTACACAGGCCTTTTCAATATTTCGAGTATTACCTCCATAAACACCTACTATTCCACACATATAGGCTTCTTGTAATCTATTACAACACTTTCTAAAAAAGAAAAAGTTTCTTCTGCACACGTTGTCCAAGAATATTTTTGGGCATCATTAAAGCTTGCATATGCCTTTTCTGCTCTTAATTTAGGATTATTAATAAACATCTCTAAAGCATTATAAATTTCATTTGGTATTTCAGGGTTAAAATACAAGCCCGAACTTCCGAGAACTTCAGGCATTGGGCCCCTATTAGAGCATGCAATTGGAAGTCCTGCAGCCATAGTTTCTATTAATATATTTGGCATATTTTCGCAACTTGATGCAAAAATACCTAGGTGAGATTCTTTATATACATTATGCAAATCATTGTATGAAATGGGTCCATGATATCTAATATATTCCATTTTTTTATCAAGCTTATTAATTTTTTTTAACAAACGTTTTAAAGATGCAGGATATGATGGGCCTACTAGATTAAGCACAACTGGATAGCCCATATCTCTTAACTTAGAGACAGCATCTACAACATGACACTGGTGTTTATATTGATCAATAATTGAAACATACAACAACTGATAAGGATTATCATTACTATAATAAGAAATTTTGAGCTGCTCTTTGGGCTCTAGATGAAACCTTGAATTCAATCCATGAGAAATAATTGACTTTTTCCCAGGCAACTCACCTGTGACCTGAGTTACCTGTTTTTTTGCATACTCTGTTAAAAATATTACTCCATTAGCAGACTGGAAGCTTCTTGATTGTAATAACCTCAAAATAAATATTCTTAGGGTAATAGGGGCTAGTCCATAACGTTTTGCCTCAACCCACTCAAAAGGAAGCATATTTCTACTCATAGTAACAATTGGCCTAAATGAACAGGAAAAACTACCTCCAGGAACAAATAATAAGTCACATTTATAGATTTTAGCAGATTGAGAAAGTTTGAAGCGCAGCCATAAAAAACGCGAAATAAAACCTTTTAATAGCTCATTGGGGGTAATTTTAATAAGCCAAGAAGCATTTTTTAAACTATCAAGAGTATCTTTATCACCCCATATAATTATTTTTTCAAAATGATGTATTTTAGGATCTAATAATGAAATTATCTCTATTAGATGGGTACGACCACCCCCTCGCTTTAAATTTGATGCGTCTATGCCAATAATCATCTAATTTTAGTAGAGGTTATCTCAATTATCACATTAAAAAGAAACTTGATATTCTCTTCTCCATAATTCAAACATTAAAAGAGCAAATAATTTCTCTCCATTATTAAATCCCATATCTTGATATTTTAACAACTCCTCTACTATCTTCCTATCAAAAATAGTTTGAGGATCAAGTAGAACATTATTAAAAAAATCACGGAATTTACCTTTTTTTAACCAATCATTGATTGGAATTGAAAACCCTTGTTTTCGATTAATATCAAAATCAACAGGCAGAATCTTACGAGAAAGGGTTTTAAGAATAATTTTCTTGTTTTGAGATGTTGCTTTTAAACAAGAAGGAACTTTTTTAAAAGCAAATTCAATTAAATTTTTATCAAGGAATGGCGCTCTAATTTCTAAAGAATTAAGCATACTTGCCCTATCAACTTTAACTAAGATATCTTCTGTTAAATAATTACAAAAATCCATACGAGTTGACCTCTGAAGCAAATCTGTATGTTTTGGTGTTCTGACTCTTAGTATATCCTCGCCAACTATCTGCCAATCTGGTGAAACCCCATTCATCAGCTTTTTTCTATACGAAGGATCAAAATAATTAGCAATTAAAGGAACTTCAGTTTTTAAATTATATCGAAGACTTTGTATCCAACTTCTCCCTTTCATTCCTAAAGGCATGGTTTTGGAAGATATAGTTGCTGCTGATTGACGTAGGAATAAAGGCATAAATTTGAAGTATTTATTCATCCATAGTAAGCGGCTATAATGTTCATATCCACCAAATAACTCATCACCACCATCTCCTCCCAAAACTACCTTACAATGCTGCTGCACTAATTCACTAACCAAAAACATTGGAATCATTGATGAGTCTACTATTGGCTCGTCAAACTGCCTAGCAAGCCTTATAAGAAGCTCTTCATCAACTGTTGAAGCATCAAGTTCAATATGCTCTGTACCAAAATGTTGAGAAATCTTACGAGCATACTTAGCTTCATCATACTTACCTTGACCAGGAAATCTTACATTAAAAGTTTTAATATGGTCTCTGTGACGAGACGCTACTGCAGTTATTAAGCTCGAGTCAATACCTCCACTCAATAATATCCCGACTGGAACATCTGCTAATAATTGACTTTTAACAGAGTTATCAAGTAGATGATCTAACTCTTCAACTAATGATAGTTCGCTACTATTGCTAATTACATTAACTGGTAATTCCCAATATTTTTTAACAGAGATATTATTACTATCTAAGTTAAAGGTTAGAGAGTGAGCTGCTGGCAGTTTATTGAAGCCATCCAAAATACATTTTTCACCAGCTACAAAACCCATCGTTAGAAAAGAATCCAGTGCATCATTATCAATTTTACGAGGCAAAGATTTATCTTCTAAGAGACCTTTTAATTCTGAAGAAAAACGAAAAAATCCATTTTTATGATGGTAGTAAAGTGGTTTTTCGCCAGCCCTATCTCGGGCAATAAATATATTTTGTTTAACTAAGTCATAAATTGCAAAAGCAAACATGCCATTAAAAAAAGAAACGCATTCTTCTCCCCATTCAAGGTAAGCCGAAAGTATTACTTCAGTATCGGTTTGTGATTTAAACTTATACCCCTTATCTAATAGTATTTTAGATAACTCAATATGATTATAAATTTCTCCATTAAAAATAATTACTAAATTATTATTAACATTAAACATTGGCTGATGTCCTTTCGAACTCAAATCAACAATCGAAAGTCTATTATGTGCAAAGCCGACACGACCATCATCTGAAAGCCACTCACCTGAATCATCTGGCCCTCTATGATGAAGCCTCTTGGAACCAAGGAGTAATTCCTTTCTATTTTTAATTACATTTTGAGATGCAAAACCTAAAATTGAGCACATAAAGTTTAAATACTTCTAATGATTAAAAAAACTTTTAAACGGAAATTTAATTCTTACTAAAATGTATCTCAATAAAACAAAAAATAACCTCTTATAATCACTATCATTCCTATAATCATTAATAAGCATCCTAAACTTAACTTGTTCAGCAATAGATTGAAAATTTTTATAGGAAGATTCAGCCCCTAAATTTTCAAAAAAATTCAATGTATATTGAAGATCATCATACTTATCTTGTTTTCTTGTTGCTGATAATGAATTTGAGTGAGTTCTATATTTTGCCAAAACGGAATTTAAAGACATAATGGGCGCTTTGAAGGCAATTCTTAGAACAAGGTTATGATCAGGTGAAAATTTTAACTCTTCATCAAATGAGATAGCGTTCTTCTTTAAGTATTTGCTATCAACCATAACAGTTTGAAAATTGACAATGTATTTCAATAACAATGACTCAAACATATTACCAATATAACGATTTAATTTATAAGTCTTAAGATCTTTTCCTTGCTCATCAATCTTAACCCAACCACTAAAACTTAAGATTACACCACTTTCTTGCATAGCTGCAAGTTGAACTTTAATTTTATCAGGAAGGTACTTATCATCACTATCAAGAAAAGCAACATAATCTCCATTTGCTTCTTGTAATGCTAAATTTCGGGCTTCTCCCAAACTAGTGTGCTCTTTAGCAAGAAAATACTTTAATTTATGATCGTAGCTCTTTGCAATCTCAGCGCTACAGTCTGAGGAATGATTATCCCAAAAAATTATTTCCCAATCTTCATAAGTTTGTGCATAAACTGAATCAATTGCCTCTCTGAGATATTTTTCCCCATTAAAACAATTAATAATCACGCTGACAAGCATTTTTTAATTAATTATTAACTCTGCGATTAACTTGATCAAATAAATCATAAAACAAAACATAAAGGAAAAACAAAAATATTGATATAAATATTGAAAAAATTATAGAAAAATATAAATTTATACCCTTAATTTCTTTTACTTTTGCTGGTTTTTGTATAAAGAAATTAAAATTAGTATCTGGCAACTTTTTGGCACTAGCTAAAATATACTGATTCCACTTTGAACTTACTTTTTTTGCATCCTCAATAGAAATACTATCTAAAACATTAGTGTTCAAATTGGACTCTAAATCACCGCGTGAATTCAACACTAGTCCTGCAAGTTCATATTTTTGTACAATAATATCTTGCTCTGCTTGACTCTTCAAAATCAACATAGTACTTTCCGTTACTGACTTCAAATGTAAATCAAAAGCTTTCTTAATCCTGTCATTAAGGATTTGTGTAATATTACTTTCAATAAATCTCGTAAGACCCGAATAATTTGTCGAAACTTTAAGGGTGTAAGTTAGAGTTTGAGTATTAACCTCAAATAAAATTGCCTTTAGTAATGATTCATAGACTCTTTGATTATCTTGCTTATCATCATAATAAAGTGAATTTTTGTAGGCTTCAAACATTTCATCATAAAAATAAATATCATTAAGGCTTGACTCAGTTAGATCCCCACTTGATTTCCTTGACATAAATAAAGGATTTTTTTCTGCATAACTGTTTTCGTCCTCTAATAAACTCATCTGATAAAAAACAATTTCAGCATAAAGATTTTCTTCTGCCACCTGTATTTTCTTTTGGAAAGAGAATGTACTTAGTGAATTTGACGAAAAATACACTCCAAAAGCAACAATAATCGGCATTAAAATTACTAACACAAGCTTTTTATTATTTAAGAGAACTAGAAAATCAATAAAATCACGATTTTTTTGGCTATTCATTTGAACCTTTTTTAAATATAGTATTGAAAGATTTTACAGCATCTTCATGGAGAGAGAAATAGGAAATATAGAACCAAAAAAAAGTGAAAATCATTAAAAAAACCATCTCCTGAAAACCTTTCATAGACTGCAGAACAATATAGAAAATAATTAAAGCAAACACATTCAGATTGTTGTTTATTAGCATTAATGAAGAAATTGAAGCAATAAAAGTCAAAATAATAGCCCAAAGAAACAAGTGCGTAAAATGAAATAATTCTGGAGAATTAGAATTAAGTGGTGCGAACCAATATAATTCATTTATAGCTTGACTCATCGTTTCAGATGATGAGCTGAATTTAGATGACAACAGAGTTGATGTAAATAATTGATCAATAAAGCCAATGATTAAAAAAAGCACGGTCAATATGGCAAAAAATGAAAGAAATGTGAGTTTAAATGGGAAATATCTACTGATTATATATGAGTAAATTAAAATAGTGTATAGCATTATAAAAGCAAGCAAAGACCCAATTGACATACAAAATAGCCAAAAAATAAAAATAGTAAAAAGCATTATAAATCTAAAAAATTTATTTATTATAATATTTGAATGCCCCAATATAAGCATCGCAGGCGCTATAAATAAAGATGCTGTAGACGGCTCATTTGACCAGCCACTTATTCTATAAAATTCAAAACCAAGTAAAGATAATTTGCCAGGCCCAGTTAGAATCAACCCAAGATAATATGGAAATGAATAACTTCCAAGCTCTTCACCTGCATCACGAGTAAAAGAGCCGTTAGTTAGACGTGAAAGGCTTACATAGTAATCAGCATAATTAATAAATTCATATGCTAGTAAAAAATTCGCCAACAAGCCACATAAAGCCATGATAAATACTAGAGTCACATAAGACTTAATATATATAAATATATAACCCCTAGTGTTCATAATAAAAAAAAGAAACAATGTGTGCATTAGGATAAGGCCAAAAAAAGCAATAGGACTTGATAATTCGTAAAAAGACAAAAATAAGGCCATTACTGACAAAAATAATAGTGCAAGAAGAGGTACAAAGATATTATTGTAATTGATAGCTAGGGATAGGCTTGGGATTTCATCTGAATGATTAATATGACTTAATCTTAAAAAGTTTAGCATAATTCCAAAGATTAAAAGTCCAGTAAGTATTATCGTATAGCTATCAATCATTGATGGAAAAATAAGAGTTGTCAAGCTTATCGACATAAGAAAAATTGTTGCATTAATAATTTTCATAAAATAATTATACTTTGGTTAATACAAAATTGTTTATATCAAGTAACCTTTAAAGAAAATCCTTACTTTGATATTTCGTGAAAATCATTGATGTGGTAATAAGTTTCATCTCTATTATGCATATACTTTAAAACAGACCTTCCCACTCCAATGAAGTGAATTCCAGTTTTAAGTGCAGCATTAATATCTGAATCTGCGTCTCCAAAGAAAAGTGCCTCCTTAATATTACATTTATAATAATTTAGAATTTTAATTATATTTTCTGATTTACTAGATGGTGAGCCCAGTATTTTAGAAAAATATTTTTCTAAATTTCTATGAATAATTATTTCCTTTATTTCTACCTCTGGTGTTGCAGAATTTATAGAACAAAATTTCTTATTATTTTGAATTTTTTTCAAAAACAACTCAGCAGAATTAATTTCAGGGGCAGCAATAACTTTATTTACAACTAATTTTGAAAATCGAGCTGACAAATCAATAATTTCCTTTTGATTAATATCTTCACCTAAAAAGTGCTTATGGTAATAATCAAACTTTTCAAAGCGGGGCATCCCCCCATTAGCTTCATGGTGCAAAATAACTCTATTAACAACGTCTGAACCATAAGGCTGATACAATTCAGAAAAAGCCGCAGTTTTTATATCATTAGAATCAACAATAACACCATCGAAGTCAAAAATTAGAACTTTACTCTTTTCTATTAAAAAATTTATTTTATTTATATTTGAAACAATCATTTATCAAATGTCATCAAATTAATGCAGTCTTTATCTGTTACTGGATTAAAGTACAAATTTTTATTAACCTTGTTATGATCCTGATCAAAAATAATTTGGCTCTGCAAATCATCTGAAGTATAACAAACATGCCATAAATTTTCATCAATAATTCCTGATAAGCGGTTGATAGTTGGGCCAGAAATATTACCAACAATAGCAACTCGTATTCCACAAACTGCAGCATCAACTGCAACACTTGAGGCAGATGTAACTAAAAGTTTTGTTTCTTGAAAAAAATTTACTAAAGGCTGATCTATAAAAACTATATTTTTAATTAATGATTTTGGAATTAACTTAATGATTTTTTCTAATTTTGTGACTGGATGAATTTTAATAAACCATCTATACTGATTGTTAAAACCAGTCTCTGCAGCCATTTTAATAATCCTTTTAGCCTCATCAAATTTCATAGGAAGTGCCAATATCACTATATCCTTTAAAGAATTATTTTTTAATTCAAAATCACGTACATCTTTGTACCGAAAAGCAGGAGCGTTTAAAACCTTCATATCAGATTTGAATCTTTTCATATTTTCAACAAATATATCACCTATAACAAGCAACTCATCTGGAAGCATTTTCGCTTTATACTCATACTCTGTAGGATATATTCCAATATAGTATTCTTCAGGAACAAAGCCTAAATAACCTTTTATGTAGGTATCTGGAAAATTTTTTCTCATTCCCAAATAAAGACCATGGTCAAGAACTTGATTTTCAAACCAGTCTACAACTCCACAAATCTTAATACCGGCCAATTTAAAGCGATTAAAAGCAAGATAGGTTAATATCGGTTCTGAGATTGAATGGCTACCTTGCTGAGATTGATTTTCCTCACTAACTATTTCAAATAAATCCATATTTCTCCATTTTGGAGATAATTTAATTAACTTTGTTAATGAAATTGATTTTTTAATAGCAAAAATATAGTCATTCAGATTAAGCCAGTTTTCTTTAATAAGAAATTTTGTTCTAGATCGTTTTATCTGTACTAAAATTTTATACAATTCTAATGGGTGTTTAAAGCCGGATAATGTTGCTAAAAACCAAGTTTTTTGACTTATCTTATTTGGAAGGCGATCAACTAAACCAGGGTAATATCTATCTTCATATCTCGAATTATTATTAAAGCTATTCTTAAATAGAAATGTATCTAAAAGGAAAATACCTTCTGTTGAATAATCTTTATTTTTTACAATTCGAGCCATTAACCAAAAGTTAAAGCTAATATAAAAATTCTTTACTAGGTTAGTAATAGCTATAAAATGATGAGTTTTTTTATAACCTATAATTTCAATTTTTATCTTTCTATCATGTTGTGACAAAAGCTGAATAACTGGGCCTTTCATGGAGGGCCTATCAAGATAAATTGAAGAAATATTTACATGGTTTTTTAATAGGTCCTCCAAAAGAGCTAGCCTACACATTGAATCATAAATTACTGAAGCATAAGTATTCCTAGTGGTCACCTTCAAAATCCAAGCTAGTTCATCCAATTGATTTAAATCAATTAAGTTAGCAATAAAATCTGTATACTCACCTTGGACATTTTTTTGGATTAAAGTTATTTTTTTTGCATTTTCAATAGAAAGCTGCCCATTAATTCTTAAATCTAAAATAGACATTTTCTAATCAAGACTCAACATGAGTTTTATTGAAATTACAGACCTTCACGCTGAACTGAGTATTCCTCTTGAGGAACTTCACTTTCTAAGGGGAGATTATTAATAAATCTAACTGCCTCCTCAGTTGCCTCAACTTCCATTCTAGTTCTACAATCTTCTGACATTGAGCCCATATGAGCAGTTAATAAACATCTATCTATTTCCGCTAGCAAGCCAGAATATGGCTCCTGTTCAAAAACATCTATTGCAGCTCCTGATAAGTGTCCATTTTTCATAGCATTGTACAAGTCAAGTTCATTAATGATACCACCTCTCGAAGTGTTAATTATTGCAGCATTAGGCTTCATCATTTCAAGCTGCTCTTTTGAAATCATATTTTTTGTTAACTTAGTCAAAGGCACGTGTAAAGAAATTATGTCTGACTCTTTATAAATGGTATTTTTATCAACCCATTCGAGTTTAAAGGATCTATCAAGAGCAGGATCTGGAGAAAGATCATTAACTAAAAGTCGAGGCGTTCCAAATACCACAAGCCTATTCAGTATTCTGGTTCCAATTCTCCCCAAACCTATTATTCCAATAGTCGAATCTGCAATTCTTTTTCCAAAATATCTCTTCCACTCTCCCGCATGCATCTCTATATTAGAGAGCTGAACAGACCTTAATAGTGTTATTAATAATCCAATAGTAAGTTCTGCTACTGCAGGAGCAGGGGCATCAGGAGTATATGAAACTTTAATGCCTCTTTTTTCTGCAGCAATCAAGTCAACACTATCTAACCCAATACCAACTCTGGATATCATTTTAAGTTTAGTCGCTTTCTCCATCACAAAATCTGTTATTGGCTCAGTTCCAGCAATAATCACATCAAAATCTGTAACCATCTCAGCTAATTCTGACTCAGTTAACTTTTTGTTTAATGGATTAATAACATACTCTGCTTCAGCACCATCAAGAAGCTCTAAAGGCAATTTATTTTTCTCAGAAAAAGGAACTGTTGTTATTAAAACTTTCATATTAAACCTCTTTAATTTATTAAGCTTTGCTAATTTTTTCCGATTCAACAAGGTTGGAAACCCCTTTTTCAATTGAGATAAAATTTTCCATCCCTAAAATTGACTTCATTTTCCCAATATCTGCATAAATACCATCAATATCCCCAGAAGTTTGACCTGAATATTCTGTAGTAATTTTTTTATTTTGATTAGCAATTAATTTATTAATTAAACTTTCTACAGTAGTTTTAACTCCAGTAGCAATATTAATAATTTCTCCAAAACTATTCTTATTATTTAGACATCTATAAAATGCCTCTACTACATCATCAACATGAATAAAGTCTCTATATCTTTCAGGCGAACCTTTGATATGAATGTGATTATTTTTTAAAATTTGAGCTAAAAAAATACTCACCATGCCCTGCCTCAAATTACTTAAATTTTGACCCGGGCCATAAACATTAAAAAGTCTTAAACTAGTGCTCTGAATGCCATATTTTTGATAAATTCTCATATAATGCTCACTTGCCAACTTACCAACGCCGTAAAATGATTCTGGATTACAGATAAATTTTTCATTAACAGGTTGTTTCTCCTGTGAACCATAAACTGACATAGTTCCAGCATATATAAAACGCTTACAACTATTTTCCAATGCAAACTTAAGAAGTAAAAGTGTTGATTCAGCATTAGTACGGATATCATAAATTGGATCATCAAAACTTATTTCGCCTGAACTTTGACCAGCAATATGAAAAATTGCATCAAAGCTCTCTTTTGGTAGTTTCACAATAATCTTATGGTCAGAGCAGTCTCCTTCTATAAAGTCAACCTCCCTTGGAACGTTAGACATAAAACCTGTACTAAGATTATCTATAGTTGTTACTTTATGGCCTTCATTGATAAGTTTTTGCGCCAAGGAAGAGCCAATAAAACCTGCTGCACCAGTTACTAGATACTTTGCCATACTAAGATTTCCATATATATAAAAAAATAGTATCACACTGCCAAGTGTCCATTAATCTTTTGCGATATATTTCAGCAACTTCACTGCCAAATTCTTTAGTATATTTATTTTGGCCACCAGGCAATCCTTCGAGCATCCAGGTCATATGATTAGAAATATCATATCGCTGTTCAGGGACTAATTCATATTTAAACCCTAATTTTTCCAAAATATATTTAATTGATTCTGGATTGTAATAGTAGTGATGGGCTATGGACCAGTAAAACTTTTCAAAAGCTTCAATGTTGTATATTGAAGTCAACGGATCATTTGAACAAGGTATTTCACAGATCATCACCCCATTATCTTTCAATAAATCATATGTTTGAGTCAAAAATTCAAATGGATCTCTAATATGCTCGAAAACAAAAAAATGAGTAATAATATCAAATTTTTTATTTTTTTCAATTTGAGATATATCTTGAACAACTGTATGGCCAGATTGCTTTAAGAAATCGCCAAACTCACCTGAGGGCTCTACTCCAATACAATTTACACCTTTTTCCTTAAAAGCATCCATCATAAATCCACTTGAACAGCCAATCTCTAGCAAATCTACATTTTTTTTAAGATAATCTTTAAAAAAAGGGATGCGACGCTTAACCTGATCTTGATTAGTTCTTTTATGTTTTTCAGCATTTGACCAATCCCTGTGGTCACCGACTCTAGAAGACATGAAATCTTCAAACTCCTTTAGATAAAAAAAATTTTCATCTTCGAGAGATGGGATAGGATATAAGTAGATAGATTTACATCTATCACATGTCCAAAAATTATGTTTTTCACTTCCCCCAAAAACATGTGGTGATCTTAAGGACTGAAATACCTTATCTGCATCACAGATCCTACAGTTTTGCATCAGTATATTTTTTAATCAATGGGTCATTCAGCATAACTTTTCTAACTCTATCAAGATCATAAGGCGTATCAACACTCAACGAATTAACCGCTGTCATTACCATACGAATTTTTTCGCCATTTTCAATAATTCTCAGCATATCAATAGATTCAATTATCTCAAGACTTGTCCTAGTCATTGCATTAAAGTTAAGTAAGTATTGCCTTCTAAAAGGAATTACGCATACTTGTTTAAGCATAGGAACCTCAGAAGAGAATTTTTTTTGTGAAGGAACTGCTTCTCGTGAAAAGTAAATTGCATTACTATTAGTATCAACTACGACTTTTACCTCATTTGGATCTTCAAACTCTTTAACAGTTTCCATCTCAGACATTAAATTTACTATGTTTACAGTGGGATCTTCGGTAAATGGCTTGAGTGATTCTGAAATCATTTCTGGAGTTACCATAGGTTCATCTCCCTGAACCATAACAACAATGTCAATTTTACTATTAATCTCTTTTTCAATTTTTATCATGGCCTCAGAGGCTCTATCACAAGCCATCTCATGCGAGGCTGATGTCATGACGACATTTCCATTAATGGATTTAATATAATCATAAATTTCTTTGTCGCATGTTGCAACATATGTCTCAAAAAGATCCTTGCACATCTTTGTTCGCAAATAACAGTGGCCAATCATAGGAACACCATGGATTTCTTTCATTGGTTTGCCTGGAAATCGAGAAGAACCCATTCTCGCAGGAATAATTGCTACAGATTTCATAAAAAAAATTTAATTAAAAAATAAATTTTACATTATTTTAAACTTGGCCTACAAACACTTGAGTTTAAGAATGCTGCATCAAGTGAATAGGCAATAAATCTATATCCCTGAGCAATGCGATGACTTAACTCATCAACAGACGGATTAACCACATGAATTCCACAAGGAATATTTTCAGATTTTGAGATACGAAGAATTTTATCCAGCACTGCAATAAAATCTGGATGTTCAAAATCAGCAGTAATACCCATCGAAGCTGAAAGGTCATAAGGACCTATAAGTAATGAATCTAAACCAGAAACTTTAACAATTTCTTTTAAGTTTTCAACAGCATTAATATTTTCTATCATTGCTATAAGTAAAGGGGACTGAGCTTCTTCAGCATACTCTTCAAAATACTTACCAAATAAATTTGCCCTTGAAAATCCAACACCTCTATTGCCTGCCGGAGGCCAATAACAAGAGTCACGAACTATTTTTAGTTGCTCAGCACTTTCAATCATAGGAACAATTACTCCTCCTGCACCTGCATCAAGGGCTTGTTTACAATCTTTAGCTTGGCCCTGTGCAAGTCTAGCTAATGGCAATGTATCGCCTAATTCTAAAGCTCTAAAAAGATCAGGTAATTGATTAACACTAATAGAACCATGTTCAAGATCGATTGCAACCCAGTCATACCCAGAATTACCAATAATTTCTGCAATTGTTGGGTGGGGTATTTGAATCCAACTCCCAAGAGAAACAGATCCTATTTTCAAATCCTCACGTATTTGATTAATTTTTTTGATTCTGTTCATTATTTATATCCTTTAATTTCAATTTTTTTTAATACATCATGCAAATTTATCATTAGAGAATTTGGTGTTTTTGAAAAACGATTACAAAATTTCTCCCTAACCATTTGTAAGTTTTCATTAAACCACCAACTATCAATATCATCCCATACTTCTATCATTTTATTAGCAGCACCCTCAGGAGTATCATGAAATATACCCACAGACTTAAGAAGATCAAAATAAGATTTTACATCGTCATTAATTTCCCAAAAATTTTCATCCCAGAAAATAATTGTTGGAATATTCCAGTTCAAAGATTCAAGATAAGTAGTTGCATTATAAGTTGAAATATAAAGCCTACTTTTACTAATTAATTTTCTAATATCTTGACTACCACTATCAATTTGAATATTTGGAAATTTATCATTCCATAATAATTCTTGATCCCATCCATAATCTGCATTATAAAGCCTTAAATTTATTTGAGATCTAAGCCTTTCTGGGAGTGTCTCATAAAATTTACACTGGTCAGCAAAATAATAAAGCCACTGACTAGAAATTGGAATAGAATAAACATGGTTACTATATCTAGGAACTGTCATCTCCACCATTAAAGCAGGGCCATTTTTATCATAATCTAGGTTTTCTGATGATGATTTAAAGTTACCAAAAGGTATAATTTTAGGGTTACTCTCTTTACTCCATCCCCAAGATAAAAATGCATCAGCTATCTCAATCTGATGCTTCTCATGAAAAGAATATGGCGTCATTCCAAAATTTCCACCATGTTGTCCTATTACTAATGGAGAGCCATTTTCCGTTTTCAGCGCTGCCCAAGCCTTAAATACATCATCTTGGCTATACGAATTACTAGTAAAGATCACTCTAGGGTTGGATGGCCAAGAAAAGTTATCAATTTTACTATTTAATCGACTATATCCTTCTAGATAAATAGTAGGAATAGTCTTAGGTATTAGATATTGCATAAGTTGATAAAATAAATCTTTATCATTCTTTTTTTCCCACCCCCAATTTCTCAATTCTAAATTTAAAGCAAAAACTGGAGAGGGAATATCTCGCCAAAACTTAGGAAGTTGGCCCAATAACTGCTGGACTTTATAATTTATTTTAAAAGGCAGGTATGTTGACCTAAAAAAATAATCATCTGGTTTGGAAGAATAGCCATTAATTTTATCTATTAAATCATTAATAAAAAATTTTAACTTATTAACTTTTGATACTTTATTAGACTTTGAAGATTTATTATTAGCCACACTTTGAATATCAATTCTATTATTAAAATATCGTTGTAATATTTGCGCATAAATTGCCTCATTCCATTCATCACTTATGATTAAAGATAGGAATTCGGTCATATCATTTGGAACTAATTCAACATCGTTAGTTAATAAAACTTTACAAGAGTCAATATTAAAGTTATGAAGAGCAGCCTCTATAGTTTCCCATCTATCAAAGATCACTTGTGTGAAATAACCCAGCCATGGACCAATCAAAATTCTCCAATATCTATAAGAAAAATCTACTTTATGAATAAAATTTAAATGATCTGCTGTTTCTTTCAGCAAACTTTCATAAATAGTTTCAATAAAGAAATAATCTTTTTTTAACTTTTCTCTATCATCCCAGTGATATTTAATAGTAATGCTATCGATAGATTTCCACTGGGACTCTCTTGATTTTCTTTTACACCATTCTCCTAAAAAAATTACAGGAGCATCAAATACCCATGTATCCTCAAGAGCAGAAGTAATTAAAAACCTTTTTACCAAGCTGTTCGCCCACCTTCAACAGGAATAATTGCTCCATTTAAGTAGCTCGAAGCATCTGAGAGCATCCATAGTAATGTACCCTGATATTCATCAGCATAGGCCAGTCGCCCCATAGGAATTCTTTTATTTACTTGTTTTAAGAAGTCATCGGGCTGGCCATTTTCCACACCTCCAGGACAAATAGCGTTACAACGAACATTTTTATCTGCCCAATATGTTGCCAAATATCTAGTCAACCCAATTAATCCAGACTTTACTACAGAATAAGTAACAGGTTTTACATTTTGAAGATGGTCACTAACACCTTCTTTTTTATATAAATTTTGATCAGGTGCAATCAAACCTAAATCAGATGATATATTTATAATTGAACCGCCATTGGGATTTTTTGATATTGCAAATCCATAGTGTTTAGCGCATAAAAAAGATCCTGTTAATCCAACACTTATATCAGCGTCCCAAACTCCAACAGAAAAATTTTCTAAACGAGAAAAATTCACTTTGAAGCTATCTTCGACCTTGGGATTATTTGCAGCATTATTAACTAGTCCATCTATTTGACCAAAACGCCTAATTAACTCCTGAGCATTTTTTTTAATAGAATCCTCATTGGTTATGTCAATTGCAAAACCAAGCGCCCCTGTATGGTATTGATTATTCAATTCATTTGCTAAGTCAGAAACTGCTGATTCTGATAAATCTAATAAGATTGGAATACCTCCGTAACAAGCAACAGCCTCAGCATGTTTTCGACCAAGTAGGCCTGTTGCACCAGTAATAACAATAACTCTATTATTCAGTTTAAAAATATTATCTAACATTATGATTATTTAACCTCAAAATTGTAAATTTCTTACTATAAAGAACGCAATATTTAGATATAAGATGAATATGTCTTATAAAGCTTTTCTTTAAAATCATTATCAAATGTATCAATAAGTTTTCTTTCATAACTCTTGAACTCATAAATATAGTTAATAACACTGCCAACATCTACTCTATCAATATTTTTTACTTTTGGATAGACTACGCCTATAGTATTTTCAGTAACAAATAATTCATAGAGTTGAATTAATAGATCCTGAACATACAAATAATTAATAAAATTGTTTGGATTTTTCATATTTATTTCTTTATTTTCTATAATATTGCAAATAGAGTCTGTCAAAAAAGATCCCCTGTCTTTTTTTTGAAACTCGCCATAAACATGAGGAAGTCTTAATATATAAACTAAGGTATTTGATTTAGAAGAGTACTTAATTAGCAATTCTTCTGATTCACTTTTTGTTCTACCATAATCACCTAATTTGTCAATTGCATGAATTGAAGAGGTATACAAAATGGGAATTGATAAATTTTTACTTACAATTACCTCAAGAAGTTTATCAGTAAGATATGTATTAGAACTTTGGAATTCTTCAACAGAGTTATTTATTGAGATTGCTCCTGCAAAATGGAAAATGAAATCAATTTTTTCAATATAACTATTCAAATCGATAAAACTTGACCTTCTAGTAAATTCAAAAATATTAAAGGACTGGTAATTATTAAAAAAATTAATTAAATTAGTTCCAAGAAACCCTTTTGATCCAGTCACTAAGACATTTTTTTTTCTGTTAGTCACGCTCTTTAAAAAATTGATGATGTTTGACCACCATCAATAGTTAAAACCGAGCCAGTTATAAAAGATGCCTTTTCAGAACATAAAAAAACTGCAGCACCTGCAACATCTTCAGGAACTCCAAAACGCTGCATTGGAACGGTTGCATCAATCATTTCCTGTATTTTTTTAGATTTTTTTTGTATTTTTTGATCCCACACACCGCCTGGAAATAAAATATTCCCTGGCGCTATAACATTCACTCTCACCTCTTTAGCTAATTTTTTGGCCATATTTTTTGCCAATGCAATTATTGCTGCTTTGGCAGTTGAATAATCTACAGGAGCTCCAATTACTTCTATTCCTGCTATAGAGGAAATAAATAAAATATTTCCATGCGACTCTTTTAACAAAGGTAGAAATGCTCTTGCTGTATTTAAAGCACTTTCAAAATTATTGTGCCAAGTATTTTTCCAATCATCATTATCTGGTAAAGCGACATCTACACTTCTACCATCTCCAACATTTATAACTAATATATCTAAACCACCCCAATTATTTTTTATATTTTCACTAAGATTATTAAGAGAACTTTGTTTCGTACAATCACACTCTCTTGAAATAATATTGTCTTTACCAAATTGGGTTTTTAGCAATGCCTCCAACTTATAAAGATTTTTAGAACCCCTTGATACAATACATGTCTTAGCTTCTTCATGTAAAAACTCAACTGCAATAGCTGCACCAATTCCTCTTGAAGCTCCAGTAATTAAAACACGCTTTTCTTTTAGTTTAAAGTCCATGCTTATCCTTTGGCTTAATTCCATAACCAATTAGAAGAAGCTCTCTCGACCAGCGTAAAAACTTTTGTTGAGTTCTAACTGGAATAAATGGACTAATGAATGCACAAAAATAATTGACAATTGGGTACTTCCAAACAAGTGGTAGCTGTCTAAATTTAAAAACACTCACTTCTTGAAAACCATACATTTTGTATGCATCATTTAATGCTACCTTGGTAAATGGAGTACGATGAGTGAAATCATCAAAATAGGTTTTATAATTTGATTCCCAGTCAGGTACAAGAGTTAAAAAAATCCCATCAGGCTTTAAAACTCTGTAAGCCTCTTTAAGATATCTCTCAGGATAATAAAGATGCTCAATAAAAGATTTGCTATAAATTACATCAAAAGTATTATCATCAAAAGGAAGGCTTTCATTCTCAATATCACACAACCTAATATCTATTTCAAGGTTGTTTCCAAAAGTGACAGCTTCAGGTGTTAAATCGACTCCATAAACATCTAATCCTAGATCTTTAAAGTTATTTAAGAATTCAGCTCGACCACAGCCAGGCTCTAACATTTTCATACCCTTTTTTAATCCAAAAGATTGAAATAGGTAATCACATAATTTTTTTGGATAATCATTATAAGGATGAGATTTTTCATCGTATACAACAGATAAATAACTTGATGGCATTAAGTTAGCTCCTCAACTAATTCAATTAATACGCCCTCAGGATCATGACAATAAGCTACTTTCACTTTTCCATTTGGTGAAACCACAGGATAATTTGAAATACTTCCACCTCCATCAACAATTTTCTCACACAAATTATTAATATCATCAACAGTATATGCCAAATGTGAGCATCCTAAATCATTTGATTTAAAAGCTTCAGAATTTAATGGCATTGGATGAGAATGATATTGAAGTAATTCCAATAAAAAGCCATCTGGAGATTTCATTTTTATCCATTCAACCTTTACATTAGCTATATTTACGACTGAATCAATAAAATGTCCTGTTTCTATTTCACTAGAAAATTCCACAAAACCTAAACTTTCATAGAATTTAGACATTTTTTTTAAATCAGAAACTACAATTCCAGTATGTCTTACTTTTTTAATCATACTATTTCCCTTATACTATCTCGGATACATAAATCAAGAGCATCAAGCCCTTCAATAAGAGCTTCTTCTGAAATACTTAAAGGAGGAGCTAACTTAATTGATTCTCGGCCTGTATGAACAACTAACAAACCCCTCTGAAATGCTTTTTCACTAATTCTGTCACAAAGCTTACTTAAGGGAGCTCCATTTTTATCAATAAAAATCAAAGCTGCTAATAAGCCATGACCAAAAATATATTGTAAATATTCTGGGTATTTATTTTTAATTAAACTCAGTTTCTTATGAAATAGTTTACCTAAGATTGCTGAATTATTAATTAAACCATCCTCTATCATCACTTTTAGATTTTCATGGCCTGCAACGCAAACTAATGGATTTGCAGAATGAGTAGAACTCATTGACCCAATTCCTGGAAGGTCCATAATTTTCTGAGAACCCAAAACAATTGATAATGGTAGTCCAGAACTAGCTCCTTTTCCAAGACAAAGTATATCTGGCTCAATTCCATAATGCTCATAACCAAACAACTTTCCAGTTCTTCCAAATCCTGCTTGCATTTCATCAAAAGTTATAAGCATATTATATTTTTTTGAAAAACTGACTAACTCTGAAATAAAATCCTTTGGATAAAAAATAGCACCCCAGCCTTGAAAAGTTTCAAGCATAAAACCACATAAATCTTTATCTGGATCTAAGTTTTTATCTTTTAATAGTTGTTTAATCGAAGTATCAAAAAACTCTTTTGGATTATCAATATCCCAAGGGTATGGGAAGTCTAAATGATGGATATTTGGATCCTCATAACCTATCCATTCTTTAGCTTGAATATTACCAGTCATTAATTGAGCGCCCATGGTGCGTCCGTGGTAAGAACCATTAAAACAGACTATCCCACCATTTCTTTTACCTTCAGCCTGTCCATTTAATCTCATTAACTTAAGGGCGGCATCTGTTGCTTCAGTTCCAGCTGATAACAAAAAAGCCTTCTCAAATTGTTTAGGAGTATTTGCAATCAAATAATCTAAATAATTTATTCTTTCATTGGAAGCATATGTATAAGTATGTAACAAAGGTTTTGTTAAAACATTTTTAAGCGCTTTAATAATTTTCTTGTTACCATGCCCTGCATTAGCTACAAAAATAGTACTTGTAAAATCAATCCAAACATTGCCCCAACAATCATAGACTTGAAAATTATCAGCTTTATGCCAAATCATTGGATATTGACCATGCATAGCTTGAGCCTCGAGACTATACATTTTCTCAATAAGGGGAATACTTTCTGGTACTGGTAATTTGGTTATAATTGAACGATATTTAGTTTTTATAGTTTCAACACCGATTGGATTATGAGAAAAACCTTTTCCAGCCATAATTAACTCCGAAATTGATTTAAATAATCAAATAATTCTGAACCAGTTTTATTAAGCTGATATTGAATATATTCAAACTCTTCTTTAGAGTCTACCTCTGAAGAAACTGGGCTCTCAAAGCCAATCATTTTGTCTCCATGTATCTCACCATTATTTAGAATGAATGAAGACTTAATAATATCCACATATCCATCTGGGATATAAACATCTTTAAATTTCTCCTTGGGTAAGTTATATTCTTCATTATCTAAAAACCCTCTGAAATATTTACCATCTTTAAAAAGCCACTTTAAAGGAGACTCTGGAGCCTTAAATCCTGAGCGAAGAGATGTAGCACTGTTGTCTTGAAGAATTATACTGATTGCATCATCAACTATAGAAGGACTTCGTAATGGAGTAGTTGGTCTTAGATGAACCCAATACTCAGGAACTGAAACTTCATTATTTTGAAACCATTCTATTGCATGAATTAGAAAATCTCTATCAGTAGAAGTTGAAGTTGAAAAATCATCTGGCCGAATAAAAGGAACTTCCGCGCCATATTTTGAAGCAATAGCAGCATATTGCTTTGAATTAGTTGATACGATTACTCTATCAATTTTTTTTGATAACTTTGCTGCAGCAATACTATAACTAATTAAAGGGTGGCCAGAAAGTAGATTAATATTTTTATCTACTATCGATACAGACCCTGAACGGGCAGGAATTATAGCAATAACATTACTCATTTAAATATGGCTTAATCCAATCTAGTTGTTTTTTGAAAATTTTGAGACCTTCATCATCTCTAAATGCTTGCATAATAAGTGGCCCTTTATAGTCAAACTCTTTAAGTTTATTGAAAAAAATAGTAAAGTCTGCATTCCCTTTACCAAGTTCAACAGGACCAGAACCAAGAATACGATCTTTTATATGGATATCTGTAATACTTGAACCATATGCATTTAATTCATCAATAACATTATATCCCAGAGCTGCGCTGTTTCCAATATCATAATTGACAGTAATACGATCCGAATCAAAATGCCTTAGTAAATCAAAAAATGCTTGAGGATCTAAATCGGTCTCCAAAGAGAGATTAATACAAAATTTTTCTGCCAAATCAATAACTGGCATTAAATTCTGTACAAATTTATTAATATCATTTAAATTATGAAGGCTAGACTTATCAACACAAGGAATTACAACATCAGAAACTCTCAGTTTTGAAACATTATTAAGAAGGTTAATAAGAATTTTTTGGCTCAATTCTGCATTTTTTATATGTTTTGAATGTAACGGCATTTCCATAAAATAGTCCGCACAAACTGAAAAAACTTCGACTCCAGAACTTTGAGTAATTTTGTTAATTTCTTCTATCCCACTATCTTTCAATAAGGGATTAAGCTCTGCATCATTAAAGTCAAGTATAAACTCAATACAATCAAGCCCAAGTTCAGAAGCTACTTTAAATTCATCCCGCCAATAACCTAAGGGATGAGCCTGATATCTTCCAAGAAATTTAGGAAGAAGCCTTCCTTGCATCACTCCAATTTTGTTTTGCATGAGTACTTATTTAATACTTAATATGCTGTCGAAGATTCTCTGCCACAGGTGTTTCAGCGTCTATTTTTCTCTTGATACCATCTCCCATTGCTATCTCAATTTTTCTTACTGCACCAACAAGCTGCCTTAAGCCAGCTGGTTCTACTGAAGCAGACTGATCAGAGCCATACATTGACCTATCAAGAGTTACATGTCTTTCAAGAGAATTTATACCTAAAGCTGCAGCTGCATATGAAAGAGCTAATCCTACTTCATGACCACTATATCCAACCTCGCATTGATATTTTTCTTTAAGAGTATTTATCATTTTTAAATTAGCATTTTCATCCTTCATAGGATACGTTGAAACAGTATGCATTAACTCAAATGGGCAGTTTTCAGATCTAAAAATATTAACTGCATTCTCTATATCTTCATAAGTAGTCATTCCTGTTGAAATAAATGTATGTTTGCCTTCCTTTGCTATCATTCGCAACAAGTCCTCATAAACTATCATCGCAGAAGCAACCTTATTATATTTACAATTAAACTGCTGTAAAAAATGTTGGCTATTCAAATCCCAGGCAGAAGCAAACCATTCAATATTTTTTTCTTTACAATATCGATCAATTTCTTCATAATTAACTTTATCAAATTCTAACCCTATCTTTTGCTCTCTTTGTGTTGATCCCCATGGACTCTCTCTGGAAGAGTCTAAAAAATCTTGAGTATAAACTTTATCAATATCTCTCTTTTGAAATTTAACAGCATTACACCCCGATTCAACAGCAATATCAATCAATTCTTTACAAACATCAATATCTCCATTGTGGTTAATTCCAACTTCAGCGATTATAAAAATAGACACATTTCTCCTTATTTACTATATAAAATTTTAATTAAATCGATCCCCATAACGTGTTCAACTAACTCTCTAACCACACCGTCCCCTCCTGCCTTTTCTAAAACAATATCAGAAATTTCTTTAATTGCATTATGACTATCAGATGGACAAACTGCATAACCACATATGCTCATTACATGGAAATCATTCAGATCATTTCCAACATATACAATATTTTTCAAATCAAGCCCATCATTATCTACAATTGATTTAAGCGCATTTACTTTGTTATCAACACCATGAATCACAGGTACAAGCAACTTCTTAGCTCTTGCGTTTACAACTGAGTTTTTTTCAGTTGATAAAATATAAGATATTTTTTTTAGTTTTCGAAGAGCATCAAATGCCATTCCATCTGACCTACTGCATGAGACAAACTCATCGCCTTCAGAATTCAGATAAACCAAGTTATTAGTCATTACACCATCAAAGTCAAAAAAGAAGGCATCAACTTTATCCAAAGAAATTTTCTTATTCATACTCTGTTAACCTTATCTCTAATTATTTTATACCAACTGAACAATAAAAATAATGGTGAAACTAAAAATTCAATTAAGACGTTTGGCCTGAAAGTATATCTATTACTTCGCGCAAATAAACCAAATAATCCTGTTTTCTTTTCAATAATCCTTCTATTGCTAAATAAGAGTAAAGCCAAAATCTTTAAAGACTTTAAATTTTTATAAAGAATTAAACTATTATAAATATCACAAAAAGACATAAAAACATGTGTCTGACAAACTACTTGAATAATCCTGCTAAATTGTGATTTTTTCCTTACTTCTGCCTTCCATTTTGGCCTTATAGCAGTGTGATTATATCTTTTATGTAAAACAGTATCGGATATATGCTTAACATTCTGTTTCTCAAAAATAAGCGCAACCCAAAACCAAAACACTGAACTTACTGAAAATCTCATAAATTGATTTAAATTATTAAGTTTCTCTCTTGGAAAAAAATTTAAAGTCATTTCATCATGATTGTAATAATTTAAATAATTTTCTATAAAGCTATCAGCTTTATTTTTAAACATTTTGGAATATTGATCAGGATACATTTGCCTATCAAATACCTCACCAGTCTTATCATCAAAGCAGTTCATTGGTGCAGTATAGATCGAATAACCATCAAATTTATCGATTACTTCATCAAGAATGCCAGGAGCTAAGTAATCATCACCAGCTAAAAAATAAACATAAGTCCCAGTTGCATTTTTTAATCCATATAACCAATTATTTACAGTTCCAATATTTACTTCAGGGCCAATAATTTTGATACGAGGATCAGCATAAGTTTTACAAATATCTAGACTTCCATCAGTCGACTGATCGTTTGAAATAATAATCTCTATTCTATCGCTTTTATTTTCCAATATTGAATCCACACACCTTGCAATGTATGACTTGTCATTAAACAAAGGCACAATTATTGAAATAATTTTATTTGATGTTGTCATAGAAAACTAATTATCTAAAACTTCCTGTAAGTTTGAATCTAATTTTCTGGATAAAAGTTATGTTATGCGGAAGTACAGTAAAAAAGTCATTATTATAGGATTTAGGATGATCAATATATTGTACATTATCCCCATAAACATAAGGGAAACTAATCTCATCTCTATAAGATCCAGTACAAATTTCACTCCACCACTTGGAGTTTAAATTATTTATAGTTGAAGTATGCTTTCTAAGGATAAGTCTACACGCTCCCAATCCGCTATTAGGTTGATAATTTGAGTCTTTATAACGAGAAACTTGGCTTTTTATCAAAGACGGGTCATCCAAACTAGACTCTAAACATCTGTCAGCTTCTTCATAAAGACAATCGCCATTAGGATTTTTAAAAACTAATATCTCTTTATCGCCCATAATCTCAAATAACTCCTCAGGATCGCAATTTAATTGTACATTTCCATCAATCCACAAGCTACTTTCACTGCTAAGAAATAAATGAGGGAGTGCTTTATAAATCTTTGCATTAAGTCTTGGATTTTTAAATTTAGAATAATCTTTAAAAATAATTCTATCATCTGAAATCTCACTATCAAAATTATCAGTTATTGCAGAATAGACTTGAATTTTTTTCATTGAAATTAATTTTTGTTAAAAAAAAATAGAAACTTATTATATTAGAAATTTGATGAGTAAAAAAAAATCGAGCTAAGTTATTTTAATAATTATTGCTTGAGTTGTAGGTAAATGCAACAATAAGGCATTTTTCTGTTTTAACAACCAGTTATCAACTGCATTTTTAGTGTCGATGTAAGCTGGCTGAGCATAGTCATCTAGTAATACCACCCCTCCAATTTCGACCCTACCCCAATAATATTCCAAACAATCAATAGTAGGCTGTTCTGAATTTAAATCTATACTAAGCCATACAACACTCTCTGGCTCATTTTCTCTGTTAAGCGTTTCAGGTATCTTGCCCTTAATAAATACAATATTATCTTGGAAGTCAGAAAGATTATTCTTAACAATTTCCAAATCTAATCCTTCATAACCAAGCTCTTTACCACGGGTTGAAGGGTTATTCATTTCAACTTCGCCCCAAGCATCATAAAAATAAGCCTTATATTCATAATTGTAACTTTCAGCAGCATTAATTGCATAAAAAGCACTAATACCATCAGCAACTCCAGCCTCTATATAATTTTTTACCTCAGATTTAGTTGATTTTGCTGCAAAAACAAAGCTCCAGAAAACAATATAATTTCTCCACATTAAACTATCCATAAGATCAATTGTTTTTATCAAGTCAGCTCTTAATAAAGTAAACGATTTATTACTCATCTTTTCTCTTAATTTGCAATCAACTTTATAAAATCTAGATTCCAAACTCAAATCACCAATTTTATGGCCAACCCAAGGTGGCTGAGAGTAGGTTTTCAAACCGTACCATCCATCAAATGTTGGCCTTTTTGACGGAATAAAGGTTTCTCTAAAAGCTGTTTTTATTCCTCTAGCAAGGTAAAAAAACTTCCCCGTTTTTCTTAATAACTGCTTCAACATGCTTGTCTCCATTTTAAATTGTATTAGAATACAGCCCTTAAAAACTAACTTTTTAATGCGTTAAGTTTTGCATTGTTTAAGACATAGATATTATCACAAAAACTCAAAATTTCTTTTTTATGAGCAATTAAAATTATTGTTTTAGTGCCTTTTAGTGCCTTGAGTTCATTCAAAATTTCTTCTTCAGTCTCAACATCCAAAGAACTGGTTGCTTCATCTAAAATAAGAATATCTTTATCAAAATAAAAGGCCCTAGCCAAGACAACTCTTTGACGCAACCCGCCAGAGAGTATAGAACCTTTTTCACCAATGTTAGTATTTATTCCATTTTCTAATTGATTAATATAAACATCTAATTTTGCTTTTTTGATAGATTGATTTAATTTTTTTAGAGAAATTTCAGAATCTTTAACCCCAAGAGCTATGTTATTTTTTATAGTGGAGTCAATTAAAAAAACTTGTTGAGGTAGATATGCAACTCGACTTCTTAATGAATATAAGTCTTTTTTTAGAGCCTGTTTGTTTAACAAAACATCACCGCTATTAACATCTAATAGGCCCAACAATATATCAATGAGAGTGGTTTTACCTGAACCCGATTTACCCATTATTCCAATAGCATCTCCGGCTTTTATTTTTAAAGATAAATTATTGATTAATGGCTTAGACTTATTTTCATACGAAAAAGAAATATCCCTTATTTCTAATGATTGAAATTTATCACTTAGGACAGAATTATTAGATTTATCTTGATTATTTATTGATTTGTTATAATCAAAATTTGATTCTGAAAATCCTTTTAAATCATCATAAAGCCTATTAACCGCATCTTTTCCATATCTTAATTGAGTTAAACTTGTTGATATATAACTAACTGATGGAATTAATCTCATACTTGCTAAACCAAGAACTCCTAAAGTAGGCAAAAAGTCTTGCAGGGATTTCCCAGATGACAATACTATAGATATAAAAAAAGTAACCAGGATTAATTCAACCACATATCTAGGAATAGTCTCAATTAAAGTTGATTTTGCTCCAGCTTCAGCATAATTTCGTGAATTTTCTTTAAAAATATCATAAAAAAAACGCTCTTTATTAAGACTTCTAATTTCCTTAAGGCCTCCAATACCTTCATGTATGTCCTTAATCATATTTGCTGAATACTTATTTGAAAGATGGCCATACTCCTGAACTCTGGTTTTGGAGTAGTAGTCATATAAATAAATAATAAATGCCGAAATTACAATTAAAAATAACAGTAGTATCCCAATTTGAAAGAAAAGTAAAATAATAATTGCAATTACAGTAATGCCTTCACTAATAAGTCTCAGTATTGAAGATAAAATTCCCCTTGCATACTGCTCAGTCAAATGAGTAATGTTATAAATATAGTCAGCACTATTTCCATTAACATAATTTTTATAGGGCATTAAAAAGTACTTTCGCATCAAAATAGATCTAAGCCTATCTGCTTGAAAAAAACCAAAGTCTAAGATGATTTTATTCACAAATATTCCAACTAATGATTTAAAGAAAAAAAGAAAAAAAAGAAAAAAACTTGATATAAGAATAATATTTTCAAGCAAACCCAAGGATAATAAAAGCCCATCTAAGTTAAAAGGCAGTTTGAATGACTCTGGGCTGATAAGGATTGCAATATAGGGCCCAATAATACCTATTCCTAGTAAATCAACTATAGAAGCAATCAAGAAAAACATCACAATGGTGCTCAACTTACTATAGTTTGATCCCCATATAAATTTTATTTTTCGAAAATATTCCATTATGTTAAAAACCTTTACTGAAGAACATATAATAATGCTAATAAAAAAATTTATAAAAAATTACTAAATCAACCATTATTGAAATTAAGGGAACCATGTCGCAATGAAAGGAATTATTTTGGCTGGTGGCACTGGCACTAGATTATACCCAATAACAAAAACTGTATCAAAGCAACTATTACCAGTTTACGATAAACCAATGATATATTATCCTCTTTCAACCTTATTGCTTGCTGGGATTAAAGAGGTGTTAATTATTTCCACTCCTTCAGACCTTCCAAAATTTGAAAAGCTATTAGGTGATGGTTCTTCGATTGGTATTCAAATTGAATATATTTCACAGCCAAGTCCAGATGGAATAGCTCAAGCATTTATCTTGGGTAAAAATTTTATTGCTAAAGATAATGTTTGTCTTATTCTCGGAGATAATATTTTTTATGGTCACGGACTGCCTGAAATACTAAGCAAATCACTTTTATCAGTTGAAATCTCTGATGCGGCGACTGTATACGGTTATCATGTTAATGACCCAAGTAGATTTGGTGTAATTGAGTTTGATTTAAATGGGAAAGCTTTAAGTATTGAAGAAAAGCCAAGATTCCCAAAAAGTAATTATGCTGTTACTGGGCTGTACTTTTATCCTAATGACGTTGTAGATAAAGTGCTTGAGATAAAGCCTTCAAATAGAGGGGAGTTAGAGATAACCTCACTCAATAAAATCTATTTAGACGAAGATAGATTAGAGGTTGAGCTTATGGGTAGAGGTTATGCATGGCTTGATACTGGAACACATGAAAGCCTTCTTGATGCCTCCAAATTTATAGAAACTATTGAAAAAAGACAAGGACTTAAAGTCTCATGTATTGAAGAAATAGCATTTGAAAAAAAATATATTGATAAGGCTCAGTTAATTAATCTTGCAAATAAACTACAAAATAGTCAATATGGTAAATATCTTATGGGGCTTGCAAATAGCTAATATGCATTAACTTTCATGCAATTTATTTCACAAAAAATCCCAGATGTTATATTAATAGTCCCAAAAGTTCATGGTGATGATCGTGGTTATTTTATGGAGTCCTATAGAAAAGACCTCTTGGAAGACTTCCTTAATAAAAAAATTAATTTTACCCAAGATAATGAATCAAAATCTTCATTAGGGGTTCTCAGAGGTCTTCATTATCAACTTCCTCCTTTTGCTCAAAGCAAGCTAGTTAGAGTAATCTCTGGAAGCGTTCTTGATGTTGTTGTCGATATAAGAAAAAATAGCCCCACATATGGTAATCACTTATGCATAGAATTAAGTTCAGAAAATCAGAGTCAATTATTTATCCCTAAAGGTTTTGCTCATGGCTTTATAGTTTTAAGCAATGAGGCAATATTTTCTTATAAGGTTGACAAACCATATGAGCCAAATTATGAAAGAGGTATTGCCTTTGATGATAAATATTTAAAAATAGATTGGATTCTCTCAAGAGATATTATTCAAATTTCAAAAAAAGACACTTTGCTACCAAAATTTTCAGAATCATCATCTCCATTTGAATATTTAAGTTAAAAATTGATTTTTTTTATCTCTCCTCTTAATTTTTTTTATTCCATCAAATTTCTGTCATTTACTCCTGTAATTTATCCTGGATTAAGTTTCTGCTGTATACTGTTATTTTTTTTTAAGAAAGAAAATGATTAACCTTTTTGAGCCCTCTTTAGACTTCAAAGAAATAAGCGCTATAGAAAAAGTAATTAAAAGTAAATGGATTGGTAAGGGGCCTTTAGTTAGCGAATTTGAAAATAAATTTGCAACTCACTGTGGTCAAAATTCAAATAATTTTTTAAGTACAACATCTTGCACAGAAGCAATTTTTCTTTCTGCAAAAATTTTTAATTTTAACTCACTAGATGAAATTATCATCCCAACAATTTCATTTCCATCAATTGGAAGTGCCGTTTTAGATTCTGGAGCTAAAATTGTTTTTTGTGATGTTGACAAAAACTCTCTAAATGTTACTTCTGATGAAATTAAAAAGGCTATTACTTCTAAAACTAAAGCAGTATATGTAACTCATTATGCTGGAATCCCTTGTGATATGGATCCAATAATTGAGACTTGTAAAGAAAATAATATTTTAATTATTGAAGACTCAGCTTGTGCAGTTTCTAGCTTATACAAAAATAAGGCTTGTGGAACTATTGGTGATATGGGTATGTGGTCATTTGATGCTATGAAAACTCTATCCACTGGTGATGGTGGGATGATTTATTTTAAAGATATTGAAAAAAAAATTGAAGCCAAAGAAAGCCTCTATCTTGGTTTTCCTGAAAAATCTAAAAGTGGGATGGATTCTGATGAAACTGAGAATTGGTGGGAATTTGAAATGAACCGTACTGGACGTCGATCAATCATGAATGATATCACTGCTTCAATTGGCCTAATTCAATTAGAAAAACTAAAGCAAGCAACTATTAATAGAAAAGAAATCCATCTAAAGTATTTGAATTCTCTAAAAAATATTGGTGATCTTACATTACCCGTTCCACCAAATTTTGACCACACCTCTTCTTATTATTTCTTTACTATTCAAACAAAATATAGAGATAAATTAGCACACTTCTTACGCTCTAAAGGAGTTTATAGTTCATTTAGATATTGGCCACTGCATAAAATAAAATTATTTAATGAATTTTGCATAGGAAAATATGATGGTGCAAATTTCGCTTCACAATACAGCCTAAATATTCCCATACATCAGAACTTAAGCTCTAAAGATGTTGATTTAATAATAAAATCTATAAAATCTTTTTTTGAAAAACTCTAAAAAAATACTAATTACTGGTGGTGCAGGATTTATCGGGTCCAATTTAATTCACCATATAATAAATAACACTCAGCATTCAGTTTTAAATATTGATAAGTTGACTTATGCTGGTAATTTGGAATCTCTGGATTCTATTGAAAATAGTCCGCGCTATTTATTCAATAAAATAGATATTTGTAATAAAGAACAAATAGGCAAAGCTATTGTAATTTTTAAGCCTGAAATAATTATTCATTTAGCTGCAGAATCGCATGTAGATAGATCAATAGAAAACCCTGATGATTTTATTCAAACAAATATATTTGGCACCTATAACCTACTCGAAGCTGCAAGAAAATACTGGGAAACACTTGAAAAAAACTTAAAAGAAGATTTTAGATTTCACCATGTTTCTACTGATGAAGTGTATGGAGATTTAAAAGATTTAGATTTACTCTTTACAGAAGAAAGCTCTTATGCACCTAGTTCGCCTTACTCGGCTTCTAAAGCAAGCTCTGACCATCTCGTTAGAGCATGGTTTAGAACATATGGTCTTCCAATTATAATAACAAACTGCTCAAATAATTATGGACCCTATCAATTCCCAGAAAAACTAATCCCCCTCATTATTTTGAAAGCATTAGAAGGGCAAAAATTACCAATCTATGGTGATGGAAAGCAAATTAGAGATTGGCTATACGTTGACGACCATGCTAAAGCAATTCTCTCAGCAGCAATTAATGGTAAAAAAGGAGAGACATACAATATTGGTGGACATAATGAAATTAAAAATATTGATCTTGTAAAAATAATTTGCTCTATCCTTGATGAATTAGCTCCAAATCATAATATTGGTGTGAATAATTATGCCGAACTAATTACCTTTGTAGCTGATAGATCTGGACACGATTCGAGATATGCAATAGATGCAACAAAGATGGATAAGGAATTAGGCTGGACGCCAGACGAAACTCTTTTAAGTGGAATTCGTAAAACAGTCCAATGGTATTTAGATAACTTGATTTGGTCTAGAAGTGTTCAAAACAAAGAAACGGAAGGTAAAAACTAAAGTTATAGATAAAATAAAATGTCAAATTTTATTAGTTTTTGCCGTCACCATATATAGTTAAAGCTGGACAAATCAGCATTTATTGATTCGCTTGGATTGTGTTCTTCACTTGCGATATTCAGTAAGATATTTTCATCGCTAATGCCTTGGAATGCAACCCACAAATGAGGCATTATTGTGAGCCTTTGATAATTATTCAGTGAAAGCTGGGCAATGAAAAATTGATTCTTCTTCTCATTAAAAATTACAAATTTTATCTCACCAACTGGCACTATAAGATTTAAAATCATCTGAGTATGCTTTTTCCAGCCTTTGATATTTGTTTTTTTCACAGTTGAAAAATACGCCTCCCCAAAGTCAGTATAACTTTGCTCACTTTGTTTCATGGCATGCAAAATCTTCCCTTGAGGGTGATTAATCTGCTTAAGTGGGGTTAGTATTACTCCGTCCATTTAAATCCTTTACTTTGAGCTAATAATTCATATTCAGTTAACTGTTCATTGGTTTTCTGAAACATGTCTTTCTGATTTTTATAAAAATCATAGTACCACTCGCTTGTAAACTTTATATTATCTTCATATTCTAAACTTGGCTGCCACTCAAGCAAAGCATTAGCCTTATCGCAATTAAGCTTTAATAAACCAGCCTCATGAAAAAGCTTTTCTTCATTTAGAATAAATGCTTGATTTATATCTTCAAAATCCCAATATTTACTTAAATCAACTAGCAAATCTTTAACAGTGTGATTTTGATCTGACTTTGGCCCAAAATTAAACGCTTCACCCTGTAATAAATCACTGCAAGATAAATGCTGTCCAAGACTCAAATATCCACTTATTGGCTCCAAAACGTGTTGCCAAGGCCTTGTAGCACTTGGGTTTCTTACTTCAACAGCTTTATTATCACTCCATGAGCAAATACAATCAACCACAATTCTATCTTTTGCCCAGTCTCCGCCACCAATTACATTACCAGCCCTCCCAATACCTATTCTTACATTTGATTGAGGTTTATTAAAAAATGAGAAAAAATAAGACTTGATAATTAATTCAGCTGCCCCTTTAGAGGCGCTATAAGGATCTTTCCCCCCCATTGGATCATTCTCTTTATAACCCCAAACTTGCTCAATATTTTCATAAGCTTTATCACTAGTAATAATTATAGCTACGCACTTATGATTAATATTTTTAAGGGATTCCAAAATATTGGCTGTCCCCATAACGTTAGAAGATATTGTTTCAATCGGGTCATCATATGAGTAGGATACAATTGGTTGAGCAGCAAGATGAAAAATAAAGTCTGGCTTTTCTAGAGATATTATTTTACTAATTTGAGATAAATTTCTTAAATCTTTTTGATGATGATTAATTTTTTTTCTAAGCCCTAGTATTTCAAACATGGATGGACTAGTTGGAATATCTTTAGAAACTCCAATTACTTCAGCGCCAAGTTTTATAAGCCACGAAGTCAACCAACTTCCTTTGAAGCCTGTATTGCCAGTAATTAAAACTTTTTTATTTTTATAGCTATTACCAAACATTATTCATTCCAAATTTTCCACGGTGCTTTATTTTGATTCCACATCATATTTAGTTTATTTTTATCACTTAAAGTATCCATTGGCATCCAAAAACCATCGTGTTTATAGGCAAACAATTCTCCATTAGTAGCCAAATTTATTAATGGGTCTTGTTCAAATACTGTTTGATCATTGTCTGAAATATATTCAAATACTTTAGGCTCACATACAAAGTACCCTGCATTTATCCAACTTCCATCTCCTCTTGGTTTTTCCTTAAAAGATTTAACTTGATCATTTAAGCCTATTTCTAGAGAACCAAACCTGCCATCTGGCTGAGCAGAAGTAATTGAGATTGATTTACCATGAGATTTATGAAACTTTAATAATTTATCAATATCTATATTAGCAACACCATCACCATATGTAAGGAAAAATGCCTCATCACCAATAATTTTTTGGATTTTTTTAATTCTTCCCCCTGTCATGGTATTAGCACCAGTATCTATAAGTGTTACCTTCCAAGGTTCAGATTTGTTATTCATAATTTCAATTGAATTTTCGCTTAAATCAATTGTAATATCACTATGATGCAAAAAATAATTGGCAAAATATTCTTTTATCACATACCCTTTATAGCCAAGTAAAATTATAAATTCATTAAATCCATAACTTGAATAGGTTTTCATAATGTGCCATAGAATTGGCTTACCGCCAATTTCAACCATTGGCTTAGGTTTTATCCCCGTTTCTTCAGATATTCGAGTCCCAAGACCACCAGCTAACAATACAACTTTCATTTTGAACTCTCCATTAGATTTAATATATAAGGTTGATAAAAAAATTAATATATGCTTTATAATTTTTTCTTATCCTAATTTTAAACCATTAACTATTTAATATAAAATATATAGTTAAAGTTAATATAACAAATATTGCATGTTTAGAGAGAAAAAATATAAAACTAAAAATATGTTGATATCATTTTGCTTGGAATAAAAAATAATGAAAGTAATATTCTTAGATCGTGATGGGGTCATTAATAAGGATACAGGCTACCTTTACAAAATTTCAGACTTTCAATTTCTTGATGGTATTTTTGATGCATGCAAACACTTTAATAAAATTGGATACAAAATTATCATAATAACAAATCAATCGGGAATTCAAAGAGGTTACTTTAGCACCAATGATTTTGAAATTTTAACTATTTGGATCATTGAGCAATTTAAAAAAAAGAATATTAGCATATTAGATGTGTTTTTTTGTCCCCATGGCCCTAGTTCTAAGTGTGATTGCAGGAAACCTAAGCCTGGATTGCTCTTAGAAGCTCAAAATAGATATGATATTGACTTAAAAAACTCATGGATGATTGGCGATAAAGAGGAAGATATTGAGGCTGCGAATAATGCAGGAGTTCACAATACACTTTTAATCAAAAGTAGATATATATCTTATGAAAAAACATCCAAGGCAACTTATATATTAAAATCTATTAATGATAGCATTAAATATATTCAATAAAATATGCAATATAGTGACATAGATTTCAATACTAAAACTATTCTAATTACTGGTGGTGCAGGATTTATTGGTAGCAGTCTAGCTTTTTATTTTCAAGAAAATTACCCTAATTCTAATATTGTGGTCTTTGACTGCTTTAGAAATGAAATGGTATTCTCTAATAATAATTTACAAAGCTTTGGTCATTATGAAAATTTAGTTGGTTTTAAAGGTGACGTTATATGTGGCAACCTGAATAATAAAAATGACTTATCACTTTTAAATAATTATAATTTTGACTATATATTTCACCATGCAGCGATTTCTGACACGCAAGTAAAAGATCAAGAGATGATCATGAAAATAAATATTAATTCTTTTTATGACATTATATCTCTCTCAATGAAAAATGATGCTGTACTGGTTTATGCAAGCTCAGCAGCTACTTATGGTAATGCACCCTCCCCTCAATCATTGGGCAACGAAAAACCAATTAATCCTTATGGATTTAGCAAGTTTGCTATGGATCAAATTGCATATAGAACTTCTAAAAAATATCCAAATATGTCAATTATTGGGTTAAGATTTTTTAACGTTTATGGTCCTCGTGAATACTATAAAGCATCCACATCCTCTATGGTAATTCAACTCGGACTTCAAATGCTAAATGGAAAAAAACCTCGTCTATTTAATGGCTCAGATCAAATAATGAGAGATTTCATTTACATTGAAGATGTTATCCAGGCAAATATTAAAGCATGCAAAGCTAAAAAAAATGGCACTTATAATGTAGGTACAGGAACTCCAAGAAGTTTTCTAGATATATCGAATATTCTTCAAAAAGAGCTTAATCTTAATTTAAATATTGAATACTTTCCCAATCCATATAAAAAATATCAACTACATACTCAGGCAGACATACAAAGCTCTAAAGAAAACTTAGATTTTGTTCCCCTTATCTCTTTAGAGGAGGGTATTCATAGATATGCTCCTGATATAGTTTTTACACATTTAAATTCTACAATATGATGAACTTACTGAAAGAGACGCCAAAAATTTTAGTTATTGGTGATTTAATGATTGACCATTATTTATGGGGAACCTGTGAAAGAGTTTCTTCTGAAGCGCCTGTTCAGGTAGTAAATATAAGCCATGAAAATACCAGGCTAGGTGGGGCAGGAAATGTTGTTAATAACCTAAAGTCATTTGGTTCAGAAGTAGACGTTCTAAGTGTAATTGGTGATTGCAGCACCTCAAGACAGCTAAAAAAACTGCTAATGAAGATTAAAGTTGACACCAAATATTTAATTACTCAGAATAATAGGAAATCTTCAAAAAAAACAAGGATTATCTCATCTCAACAACAAGTTGTCCGATATGATCTTGAAAGCACAGACAATATTAATGATAATTCACAAAATGTGCTCCTAGAAACTTTTAAACGAATATTTAAAGATTATGAATGCATCCTTTTATCTGACTATGGTAAAGGAGTTCTTACTCCAAGCCTTACACAAACCTTAATAAAAATTTGCAATAAATATAATAAGAAAGTTTTAGTTGACCCCAAAGGATCAAATTATCTGAAGTACAAAGGAGCTTATTTACTTACGCCCAATAAAAAAGAAGCAAGCGAAGCAAGTAAAATTGATATTCAAAATGATGAAAACCTTATTGAAGCTATTACTTGGCTAAAAAAGGAGTGCAATTTAGAAATTTCAATAGTTACTTTAAGTGAGAAAGGAATTGCTATATTTGATCAATCCTTCCGCTCTCATCCAACAATAACAAAAGAAGTATTCGATGTCACAGGTGCTGGAGATACAGTTCTAGCTTCCCTTGGATATGCAATTGCCTGTAATTGTGAGATTGATGAAGCTGTTAACTTTGCAAATCTTGCAGCTGGAGTTGTAGTTAGTAAAATTGGAAGCGCTACTGCAACAATTAATGAAATAATTGAGTACGAATCAAGCCTAAATCAATCTACAAGTGATAAGCATATCAAAACAACAGATGAAATAAGTATTCTAGTTGAGGAATTAAAATCAAGAGGAAAAAAAATAGTTTTTACCAATGGTTGCTTTGATATAGTTCATGCTGGCCATATCAGATACTTAGAAAAGTCTAAAAGTTTTGGAGATATTTTAATAGTAGGTTTAAATTCAAATAGCTCTGTAAAGTCTTTAAAGGGGTCTAAGCGCCCTTATAATGTGGAAATGGATAGAGCATATATATTGGCAGCGTTAGAATCTGTGGACTATGTGGTTATTTTTGATGAAGACACTCCATACAATCTCATTAATACAATTAAACCTGATGTACTTACAAAAGGTTCAGATTATCAAGGTAAAAAGGTAATTGGTCAGGATATTGTTAAAGAATTAAAGTTAATTAATTTCGTTAATGGAAAAAGCACCACACAACTAATAAAAAAAATTCAAGGATCTAACTAGAAATGAAATCTACAATTAAAAGTGAATTTAATCATCACTTAGTTACTACTAAAGCAACAATGGAAAGTATTAGTGGGCCCCTAGAAGAAGCAGCAATCATATGTATTAACTGTCTCAAAAATGGGGGGAAAATTTTACTTTTTGGAAATGGTGGCAGTGCAGCCGACGCACAACATATTGCTGCAGAATTAGTAGGTCGCTATAAAAATGAAAGAAAGGGCTTATCAGCTATTGCTCTAACAACAGATACTTCTGCGATAACCTGTATTGGCAATGATTATGGTTATGATATTGTATTTGAAAGACAAGTTGAGGCACTCGCAAATAAAAATGACATAGTTATTGGAATTAGCACAGGAGGAACTAGTATTAACGTAATTAAAGCATTAGTAGCTGCTAAAAAAATTGGGTGTAAAGTTGTCGGATTAAGTGGGCGTAATGGCGGTGATTTTAATAAAATATGCGATACAAATATAATCGTTCCTGCTTCAGATACCGCAAGAATTCAAGAAATGCATATTTTAATTGGCCATACCATTTGTCAATTAATAGATCAAGAATTTACCTAATGTCTGGCAATATGAAAAAAAAATACTAAAAAAAATTTATATCCTACCATCAACATCTTTTTCATTAAATAAATATTTAATATCGTAGATAACACAATTATCTTTGCCAAAACCCCTGACTTCTTCAATTTGAAGCTTTAGAAATTCATCATGGGCCACAGCTAGAACTATTGCATTATATTTTCCGCTGACTGGACTTTCAACCATATTTATATGGTATTTAGAACTTGCCTCTTCATTATTAACCCAGGGGTCATAAATATCTACATTACAATTATATTTTTGAAATCCATTAATTAAATCAACTACTTTTGTATTTCTTAAATCAGGGCAGTTTTCCTTAAAAGTAAGCCCAAGAATAAGAATACTAGAATCATATATATCTAAATTTTTTTGATTCATCAATTCGATAACCTTGCCAACAATATAATTACCCATATTATCATTAACTCTTCTTCCAGCTAATATCATCTCAGGATTAAGGCCAACTTCTTGGGCTTTATATGTTAAATAATATGGATCGACGCCTATACAGTGGCCTCCAACAAGTCCTGGCTTAAATGGCAAAAAATTCCATTTAGTTGCAGCAGCATTTAATACTGCCTCAGTATCTATCTCAAGTTTATTAAAAATAAGCGCTAACTCATTTATAAGAGCAATATTAACATCTCTTTGAGTATTTTCAATTACTTTTGCAGCTTCAGCAATCTTAATACTTTCGGCTTTATATGTTCCAGCAGGGATAATTGATTGATACATTTTATCAATCTTATCTGCAACTTCCAGAGTTGAGCCTGATGTAACTTTTTTTATTGAAGTTATCCTATGCTGTTTATCTCCTGGATTAATTCTTTCAGGTGAATAGCCACAAAAGAAATTTTTATTAAATTTTAATCCCGATCCCTCTTCCAAGATTGGTACACAGATTTCTTCTGTTGCGCCAGGGTATACAGTTGATTCGTATATAACAATATCATTTATCTTTAACACACTACTTACAATTTTAGTTGCTTCGATTAGTGGTGATAGATCTGGTTTTTTATCAGCATCAATTGGAGTTGGGACAGTAATAATAAATGTGCTACAGTTCTTAATGTCACCTAATACTGATGAATATATAAGTTTTGTTGCATATTTAAGTTCATCTTTACTGACTTCCAAGGTGAAATCATATCCTTGATTTAGCTCATTGATCCTTGATTTATTTATATCGAATCCGATTGTAGCGTATTTCTTTCCAAATTCGACAGCCAATGGCAAGCCAACATAGCCCAATCCTATAACAGCTATTTTTAAATTTTTCTTATACATTGATTTGATAAAATTCCTTATACCAATCAATAAAATTTTTAACGCCTTTTTTGAGGTTAGTTTTAGGTTTAAAATTGAAGTCATTTACTAGATCAGATACGTCAGCAAATGTGTCAGGAACATCACCAGGCTGAAGTGGTAAAAGCTCTTTCTTGGCTAGGATACCTAACTCTTCTTCAATAGCGCTAATATAATCAAGAAGCTCTACAGGAGAGTTATTACCAATATTATACACTCGCCAAGGTGCTTTGGATGTTCCTGGATCAGGCTTATCTCCATCCCAATTTACATTTTCTTGAGCTGGCGAATCTAAAACACGAGTTACACCCTCTACTATATCATCAATATATGTGAAATCTCGTCGATGCTTACCATAATTAAATACTTCAATCTTTGAGCCTGCTGCTATTGCCTCTGTAAACTTAAATAAGGCCATATCAGGCCTTCCCCAAGGACCATAAACAGTAAAAAATCTTAGGCCTGTTGTTGGTAATTTAAACAAATGGCTGTATGAATGCGCCATTAACTCATTAGTTTTTTTACTCGCAGCATAAAGACTTACTGGATGATCTACATTATCGTGAATAGAAAATGGCATATTCGTATTAGAACCATATACAGAGCTGCTAGATGCATAAACAAAGTGTGAGATTTTATTATGACGACAGCATTCCAGAATATTAACAAAGCCCACTATATTAGTATTAACGTAAGCCATAGGGTTTTCAATAGAGTACCTAACTCCAGCTTGTGCTGCTAAATTTACTACTGAATCAAAATTATGCTCACGAAAAACCTCTTCAACCGCCCCCTTATCTTCAATATTTATTCGTTTATGGATATAGTTAGGATGGTCAATATGGCGAAGAAGACGAGCCTCTTTGAGTCTTGGATCATAGTAATCATTAAGATTATCAATACCAACCACATCATCTCCTCGAGCAAGCAAACTGATAGATAAAGCTGAACCAATAAAACCAGCAGAGCCAGTGACTAATATTTTCATGAGATTAAGTACTTAATTAATTAATTAATATTATAAACAGTTACGGATTTATTAATAACATTAGGTCCTAATTATATAGATTTAACTGCACTCAATACATCGCTTGATTTAATGAGCTTCATGCAATCATGATGCCCTAAAGGACATTTTCTTTTCATACAGGGTTGACAAGCTAGATTTTTTTTAATATTAATATTTTTCAAATTCATCCATTGTGATGTTTCATCATCTTTAGTTGGACCAAAGATTGCAATAGTTGGAATCTTAAAGCAAGCTGCAATATGCATAGGGCCACTATCACCAGTGATAAAAAGATCTAACTTTGCAATGCTATTTATAAGTTCTGTAATAGTAGTAGTTCCAGCTAAGTTTTCAAAGTTTTTTATTCCCATCTCAATGAGTTTTTTTTCAATTTCATTCGCAATTTTGATTTCGTTTGGACCACCATAAATTTTTATATCAAATTGGCTCGATAATTCATACGCAACTTTAGCAAACTCTTCAGGATACCACCTTTTAGCACTGCCATAAGAAGCACCAGGATTGATCCCTAAAACTTTATTGTTATCTTTATTAACTTGCTTAGTATGGATAATCATTGCACCTGCAGGAAGATTTTGACCAATACTCTCGTTAATAAAATCGTTATACTTTTCAACTTGATGTTTATTTTTATGAATAGCCTTCTTAAACTGATATTTTTTATTGCTTTTTATCAAAAATTTAAATAATCTAGAACGTAAGGAGCTTCTAAAAGTAAAGAAAGCCTCATAACCTCCTAATTCTTTGACAGCCCTATAAAGAGAAAGATATTTTTTATTTAAAACTCGAGTTTCAATAATTCGAGGATGATTTTTTAAAGCTTCGATTGATATTTTAGAGCCAATTAAAGTAATTTCTGCATCATGAAAGTGGCTCAAGACATTTTCAATTGCAGGAGTGGCCATTATGCTATCACCAAGCCATGATGGAAGTTCAATTAAGATTTTCATTTAGTATAATTATAGGATAAAAAAATTAGTTAATTATAAATTTGATATAATTCTACCATGCAAAATGCCAGTTTTCCTATCCTCATGTACCACAGCATCAATAGTGTACCAAAAGCGACAATGATGCGAAGTCTGCACGTCCCTCGTAAAAGATTTCTACTTCAAATGATGTTATTAAAACTATTTGGTTACCGTGGAGTTAGTTTGAGTGAACTTCACCTTCAAATGCTTAGTGGGAAAAACAGAAAACTAGTTGGACTTACATTTGATGATGGCTATAAAAACAACACAACTAATGCACTTCCAATATTAATTAAATTAGGATTTACTGCAACAATTTATATAGTTAGCAATAATATTGGAAAATCAAATACTTGGGATAGTGAAAAAGGAATGAATGAATATCCAATGTTGGATGAAGACGAGATAAAACATTGGATTGATAGTGGCATGGAAATTGGATCCCATTCTCAAAACCATAAAGACCTAGTCAAATGTAACAATAAAGATCTAATAAAAGAAATAAAGCAATCCAAAATTGACCTTGAAAAAAAATTTAAAACTCCAATCAACCACTTTTGTTACCCTTACGGTCGTTTTAATGATGAGACTATTAAAATTACAAAAAATTCTGGTTATATTACAGGTACCTCAACTCAGAGAGGAAGGTCCTCATTAAAAGATAATCTTTATACTTTGCCTAGAGTGCAAATTACTCACCACACATTACCTCATCTTTTTCTTTTAAAAATATTAAGTAATTATGAGGACAGGCGAAAACATAAATAATGAAAATAGCAGTATTAATTCGTAATTATAAAAAAAGTTCTGGTGGAGCTGAGCGCTATTGTGTTGAATTAACTGAAAAACTAGCAATTAATCATGAAGTTCATGTCTATGCACAACAATTTGAAGAAAGATCTAAAATAATTACATTTCATAGAATTTCAAAATTTTTTGAAAGACCAAGATTTCTTAACCAATTATTATTTTCCTGGCTCACAAAAAGAGCAACAGCAAAAAAATTTGATGTTGTTCACTCTCATGAGCTTGTTACTCATGCAGATATATATACTATTCATGTACCTTGTTTTAAATCTATATTAATTGATTTATTTGGGTATAAAAAAATATTAGGATGGATGAATACTGTACTTAGTCCCAGGAAAATATTTTACTTATGGCTTGAGAAGCAGCAAATGAAGCAAATACCAAAGAGACAGCTCATTAGTGTTTCTGAATATTTATCTCGAAATATTTCTCAGTGCTATCCTTTAGTAAAAAACATCTCTATTGCACACCCAGGAATAAATGAGAATTTTGTAAAAAAAAATTTATCTAAGACAACAAAATTAAGAAATCTTAAAAATATTTTATTAATTCCAGATAATGGATTTTTAATGCTTTTAGTAGCTAACGATTTTAAAAAAAAAGGACTTCCAACAATAATTAAATCGCTAGAAATTCTTAATAATAAGGACTTGCATCTTATTGTAGCTGGGAATGGTAACCCAAAAAAACATTATATTCCAGATTATTTGCTAGATAATATTCATTTTTTAGGCTCAGTAGAGGACATGTCAAAACTATATTCTGAAGTTGATCTATTAATTCATCCCACTTTAGCAGATACATATGGCATGGCACCATTAGAGGCGATGTCTATGAAATTACCTGTGATAATTAGTAATAAAAAATTTTGTGGATTTAGTGAGCATTTAAATAATAACGAAGCTCTTTTATTAGAAAATCCTCGAGATGAAGATGAATTATCCAGTAAGATTAATTATCTTTATAAAGACACTGATAAAAGAAATATGCTAGCTCAAAATGGGTTCGAAAAAGTAGGAAAAATTACTTGGGAAATCACGTTAAAAAATACTCTTGATGCATATAATTCAATCACATAATCACTAATAGAAGACTTGCTCGATGGGTAGATTATTACAAAACAGAAATAATAAGTTATCTTATTATTTAAATGGGCACTTCAAGAGAATATATCCAAAAAGTTGGCTCACCTTGGATACAGAAAGATTAAAAAAATCTATTAAGAATTTTGATGAGATTGAAATGAGTCAAAGGCTTAATTATTACTCTAAAGTCTCATCAAATTTTTCTTTAAAAGAAAAGTCTACTGCTGTATATGATATGGAGTACTGGCGTTTATCGATGATTAAAGATATTGATAGAAAGCATGGCGTCTATTTCCTTGATCTCATGGAGTATGCAAGATTTTTTCCACAAAAAAATATACTAGCATATCTATTTGGTGATATAACAAATGTTCCTGATATACCAAGTTTAACTAAAAGTCGCCCTATTGCAAACAATAGTAATTCTATTCTGATGAAATTTGATAAGGTTAGGCATTTTTATTTCGTGACCAAGGACATTCCTTACCATAAGAAAAAAAATATTTTAGTTTGGAGAGGTGCAGTCTTACAACCTCACAGAATTAAATTTATGGAAAAATTTTTTAATAAGTCCTCATTAATAGATGTTGGAGATGTCAATAAAAGTCAAACTTACCACAATGATATTTGGCGAATGCCACATCTAAGTATTGATGAACAATTAAAATATAAATTTATTCTCTCGATAGAGGGCTTTGATGTAGCAACAAACACAAAATGGATTATGTCATCAAATTCTTTATGTTTCATGACGAAGCCAAAATTTGAAACATGGTTTATGGAGGGAAGGCTAGTTCCAAACTTCCATTATGTCTTAATTAATGATGATTATTCAAATCTTAATGAAAAAATTGATTACTATATTTCTAATCCTATAGAAGCAGAGAACATTATTAAAAATGCAAACAATTATACTTCTCAATTTAAATGTAAAAAATCTGAAGACTGGCTTCAACTTAGAATTCTAGAGCAATATTTCTATTTTTCAGGTCAGACTAAATAACTTTAATTAACGCATTCAGAAAAGTTCCTATTTTTTTCTTGCAACACAAATAATATAGTCTGATAATGAAAATATTTGAACTAGCTTTACAAAAATAAAATTAAATATATTTACCTCGCCTCTGGTGAGCTTGTTTGACCAAGATTCAAAATGAATAGTATCAAAACCAGTTTTTTTAAGTATCTCTTCTAAGCTTTTTTTATCAAAAGAATACAAATGCTGAGGAAAGCCAAAATGTTTGTAATCTTTTTTTAGACCTATTTTATGAAGAAATTTTTTATATCGGGTACCCAAGCCTCTATGATGCGGTGTATGAATAAAGATGCATCCACCTTGCTTTAAATTATCAGCGCATTGATTTAGTACTTGAAGTGGATTATTTAGATGCTCTAATACATCTAATAATAACAACCCATCAAATTGTATGTTGGATTTATAATCTTCGAGTTTCAAATTTTGAACCTTAATGCCCGTTTTTTCTAAAGCTATTCTTGAACCTACGCTACTAACTTCGACACCTTCAGAATAATAGCCACTTTCTTCTAATTTCTTCACAGTAAGACCAATATCGCATCCAACATCAAGGACAGAAGCTCCTGGATTTAAAAAATTTTTGACAAGCTTAATATTTTCTTTAACTAAAAAGTAATCTTTTCCTTTTTCTTTGTCCCATTCTTCAAAAGACCAATTTTCGTAAAATAATTTATCTCTCCAAGAATCACCTTCATAAAGATTTAGTAATGAACTTTCTACAAGTCTTGGTGATGCATATTCAATATTACATTGAATGCAGCTGTAAAAAACTATACCATCTTGTCGTTCAAATATTTTATTTCTAATCGCAATTGGTCCACAGGTTGGACAAAAAACATCTTCGAACTCATCATTTATAGTTTTCACCTAGCTCCTTAAAAAAAAATTTAAAACCCTCGTTAGAGAATATCCAATATAATACCCTATCAAAAAAACAACTAGAAGCAACGTATTTGAAGGATTATATTAATGTGCGATAAGTAAAAAGAAATTAATGTTTTAAATATAAAAAAGATGAGTAAATGAGAACTAATATTTCTACTGAAAAAATAACCTTTAAAGAATTTTGCAATAAAGGGGCTTTTTTCTGTGCAGTTGCCTTTATGGTATTTATCCCTAGTAGTACTGCGTTGATGAATGTATTTATTTTTTTAACTCTCATATTTTTCTTACTCTCAGGTAATCTAAAAGATAATATTGCAATGGTTTGGCAGAACCCTGTTTCAAAATCTGCATTACTATTGTTTTTCTTACTAGTATTGAGCATAACTTGGACAATTGATTCAAGCCAGGCTATTGATGTTTTAAAAAAATACAATGAACTCTGGTATATCGCATTGCTTCTTCCAATTTTTAATTCAGATACTAGGCGTAGCATTGGAATTAATGCCTATTTAATCAGCATGGCAATTGTCCTTTTTGGTGTCTATTTAATGTTTTTTGAAGTAATTCTACCAATTGAATGGTCTCTAAAAGGGCGTTCTGGTCATTTCAATATAGATGGAGGTTTTGCTTCTCATATTCTTACAAATATTCTCATGGCATTTGCTATGTTTATTTCAGCTCAAAAGTCAATATTGTCTAAATCATTCCTAAAAATTCCGTACATTATTTTTTTTGGATTTTCCTTTTATTATGTTTTATTCATCAGTACTGGAACTTCTGGACAGGTTTTAGCCTTTGCTTTATTATTAATGCTCTTAATTCAACATACAGGGCTCCGCTCTGTATTGTTAATCCCTATTTTCATTAGTTTGATAGCAGTCTATGCAATAATTGATAAAAATAATTCAATACGCTTTGCTGCAGAAAAATTTGTAGTTAGATATCATCATATGATCTCTACTGACACTGCAGGAAATAACACTAGGCCACGGATCTACATCAATGCAATAAAGTTAGTTTATGATGATCCTTGGATTGGAACTGGAGTTGGTAGCTATGAAAAAGCGCTTAGAGTTAAACAGCCTGAGTTCTACTCAGTAAACACAACTGCTTTAAAAAACCCTCATAATGAATTTCTTATGATTTCAGCTCAACTTGGACTGGTTGGCCTACTATTGCTTCTAAACTTATTTTATAAGCAAGCAGCAGTTAGTGAGCGTATTCAAAATAAAGAACATAAATATATTGCGCAAGGATTAGTTATTTTAATAGTAATTGGATGCATGGGAAATTCAATGATATTAGACTCAAGAGAAGGGCACTTTTGGGCTTTTTTTAGTGCCTTACTATTTTCCAATCTAGCAGAAGAAAATAAAGATTAGTTGCTAAATATCAGAATGAAAAATATCACGCGTATAAACTTTATCCATTACATCATCTAGTTGGCTAGTTACACGATTAGCCACAATAAGATCAGATATTTTCTTAAATTCATTTAAATCATTAATTATGCTTGAGTTAAAAAAATTATCCTCAGTAAAGCTAGGTTCAAATATTACTACTTGAATACCTTTAGCTTTAACGCGTTTTATAATTCCTTGTACTGAAGATGATCTAAAGTTATCAGACCCACTTTTCATAATTAAACGAAAAATACCCACAACTTTAGGTTTCTTTTTAAGAATCATTTCTGCAATATAATCTTTACGCGTAGAGTTTGCGTCAACTATTGCACTAATTAAATTATTAGGAACATTTTTATAGTTTGCTTTTAATTGTTTAGTGTCTTTAGGTAAACAATAGCCTCCGTAACCAAAAGATGGATTATTATAATTGAATCCAATTCTTGGCTCTAAGCATACTCCTTCAATAATTTCCTTACTCTGTAAATTATGAGACTCAGCAAAAGAGTCTAGTTCATTAAAAAATGCCACTCGCATTGCTAAGTATGTATTAGAAAAAAGTTTGATAGATTCTGCCTCAGTAGAATCAGTAAAAAGTATTTCAATATCTTTTTTTAACGCACTCTCTTCTAATAATTTCGCAAACTTTTGAGCTTGTTCAGATTTTTGACCAACAATAATACGTGAAGGATATAGATTATCATAAAGAGCATTACCCTCTCTTAAAAACTCTGGTGAGTAAAAAATATTATTAATTTTAAATTTCTTTTTTATAGAATCAGTATAACCAACCGGGATAGTTGACTTGATAACAATAGTTGCAGAAGAATTATTATCCATAATACTGGCAATAACTGAATCAACTGATTGTGTATTAAATTTGTTAGTATCTATATCATAATCAGTAGGAGTAGCAACAATCACAAAGTCAGATGTTTTAAAAGCTTCTTTTTCATTCAACGTAGCCTTTAATTTAATTTTTTTATTCTTTAAAAAATGATCAATTTCATTATCTTGAATAAATGACTCACCACGATTTAGTTTTTCAATTTTTTCTGAATCAATATCAAGAACTATTACACTGTTGTGCTGCGCTAAAAGTAACGCATTTGAGAGGCCTACATAGCCACAGCCTACAACAGTTATATTCATTTCAACCCCTTAATAATTCATTAGATATTTTAACAATATCATTAACTGCAATATCTTTAATTGAAAAATCATTTTTATTAATTTTTAAAGGGTTTACCTTGGAATTCGATTCAATAATCCTATTAGTTATTGTTGTATAAGAGTTACGATAACCCGGCGTTAAGCCATATAAAGTAATAGAAGGAATATTTAAGCCCCATGCCATATGAGTTGGTCCCGTATCAGAGCCAATAACTAGGTCAACCTGACTTATTAAGGATACTAATGAATCTATAGTTAGTTTTTCTACAACTTTTATATGAGGACATAAAACTTTGATTTCATCTGCAATTTTTTTCTCTGCATAGCTACCCCAAACTACAATAATGTTTCCATTAAGTTCATTAATTAAATGTGAAAATTGAGTTGCTGGGTAAATCTTTGCTTCCAAAGATGCACCTGGAATTATTAAGATATTTTTTTTATTATTTAAAATATTTGGAGTTTGATACTTTTTTCTTGAGATTAAAAAAGGTACTTTTTGCTTAATATCTTTTGGAACATAATTTAATCCCAATGCAAACTTTACAAGTTCTAAATTGCGCTCAACAATGTTTTTTTCATATGAAAAATTAAATTTTTTATTATAAAAAATTGAAGCCATACTTTCTCTTATTGACGCTTTATCAAATCCAAGAGTTACAGTAGAGGGTATCAAGCGAGAAATTAATGCAGATTTAATTAAACCTTGCATATCAATTACTAAATCATAATACCCAATCTTTCTTAACTTTGATAATTCAGCTATGAGAAGAAAAACTGATTTTTTCTTTTTTAAGTTCTTAAGGTTAACCACATGGATATTTTTAATATCTGGATGAAACTCTAACAACTCCCGGTAACTATCTTCCACTACCCAGTCAATCTCAATTGCTTGATTATATTTCTTTATGAACTGTAACACAATCATTGCATGAACAATATCTCCAAGTGCTGAGAGTTTGACTATAGCTATTTTCATAAAAAGTATTTTACAGCGTCATTCACTTTCAAGCACCACATATTAAATTAAGCTTTTAATGATATAATTTACTAAGCTAAAATTATCCTAAGAATTGATTAATATGCATTCTCAAAATCAAGAAGAAAAACCTACGAATTTCATACGCAATGTTATAAATGCAGATTTAGAGTCTGAAAAGCATACAATTATTAAAACTCGTTTTCCTCCAGAGCCGAATGGTTATCTTCATATTGGTCATGCAAAGTCAATCTGCCTAAATTTTGAAATTGCAAAAGACTTTAACGGTTATTGTAACTTAAGATTTGATGATACGAATCCATCTAAAGAAGATATTGAATATGTAAATTCTATAAAAAAAGATGTTGAGTGGTTAGGATTTCATTGGGATGGTGAAGTTAAATTTAGCTCGAGTTACTT
>MDTF01012498.1_pt1 | contig 59940 bp, 50 predicted proteins | sample 811191 | NCBI WGS metagenome assembly MDTF01 (sample SAMN05326649, study PRJNA326480) | marine metagenome | isolation source: seawater | place: Southern Ocean | collected 2011 | reverse complement strand
TAAATATCTTTTTTAAATCTTTAGGGTTTGGGTGTTTAAATTTCCAAGTATTAAAATACTCTTTCATACATTCATCAAAAACTGGTTTAGTTAAATACTTTTCTAAATAATTAAATGCAACTGCAGTTTTAGCATATACAATACTTCCGTAAGTTAAATTAGAGTATTGAGTAGCTGGATGATTTATAGGCAAATCTATATTTCTTGAAGCCACATACTCATACATCATTGCATGCATTTCTTTATTTGGCGGAATCGAGTCCTTGACTATAATATGTATGAAATCTCCAATCATATCGGCTAATGAAGCTGTTTTGTTAACTTCTTCATAATAGCGTCTTTCATAATAACTATTAATTCCTTCGTCCATCCAAGGATAAAGTCGTTCATTAGTTCCAAGGATTCCGTAAAACCAATTGTGACCAACTTCATGTAGAATCACTTCTTCCAATAATGCTTTAGCTTCAGTATCCCCAACGACGGTAATTGTAGGGTATTCCATTCCACCACCTGCTGTTATTCCTCCATCAACTGCAGAGCATACTTTGTAAGGATAATCACCAACCCATAAACTATAATAATATATTGCGCTATCAATATAATTAACAGAGTTTTTCCATAATTCTTTATTCACTCTTTTGTATCTAGAAATGGTATTTACGATTCTTCCACTATGCGGTAAAGTCACTTCGCTTCGTTCTGTTATCCAATCATTATCAACAAACCACGCAAAATCATGAACTCTATTTTGGGAAAACGAAATTGTTTGAAGTTTACCTTTTTTTGTTGTTGTACCTTGGTTTCCAGTCGCTGCAATTGTATATTCCTGAGGAGTTGTAATGTTTACATCAAAGCTTCCGTATTCCGAATAAAATTCTCCAGTATTTAAATATGGTAATCTATGCCATCCAACGCTATCAAAAACTGCTGGTTTAGGATACCATTGAGATATTTGATAAGATTTCTCATGGAATAACTCTCCATTTATTGGAATATCTTCTTCAATATGTCCAAGTCTAGAAACTTTACCAACAGGGATTTTAACTCTGAATGGAGTAGAAATCGTAATAGAATCTCCAGGTAATAGGTATTGTTGAAGTTCAATTTTAGCAATATCTGGGTAGTTTTCCATCTTACCCCATAAAACTGAATCTCCGTTAACTTTAAAATCTAAACTATCAATTTTACCTGTGTATTTTTCATCATTAAAGTACAATAAGGTTTCACCATCCTCTAAAAGCTGTTTTGATAATTGCGTCCCATCTTGATAGGCATTTGGCCATAAATGCATGTAAATATAGGATAACGTATCAGGCGAGTTATTGATATAAACCAAACTTTCGAAAGCGCTCAATGAATGCTTTTTGTCGTTTAATTTCACATCAATATTATACCTAACTTCTTGTTGCCAATATGCAAATGAACTAAATGAGAATAGGAAGCTAAAAATTGATAACAATAATAATGACTTACTTTTCATTCATCATGAATTTAGAAATCGTATTAATGTTATTGTCTCCTCTTAAGGTATTCCCTCTTTCAATAATCTCCCCTTCAGGACTTATTAAAATTAAAGTAGGGAAATTTTTAATTTTGTATTTCCTAAGTGTGCTTTCAGTCTCTTCATAAAGTTGAGTCCAATCTGCTTCATGTTTCTTAATTGTTTCTTTCCATATCGCTTTTTGAACGTCTGTATTTTTATCAATACAGATACTAATAATTTCAAATTCCCTTTCTTTAAAATATGATTGTGCTTTTTTAAGATGAGGAATCTCTTGAATACATGGTCGGCACCAAGTAGCCCAAAAATCCAAAAGAATATACTTACCTTCAAAACTTTTTAGACTCTTTGTTTCGCCTTTTTCATTTGGTAAAACAAAATTGGGTGCTCGTTCTCCAACTCCAGGAGGGAAAAACTTTGTGTTTTCAGATTTAAGCCTCAATACATATTCCGAGTTTGGATACTTAACGGTAAGTTTTTCTTCTACCATTTTATATATATCTCTAAAATAATCTCTATTCAAGGAGTTCAAAGCAATCAAATTACTAAGTTGACTAGGATTACTACTGATGTATTTCAGGACATAATTTGTTTTTTTTCGATCAGCATTTGTTAGTAATCTTTTAATATGATCGTAAATCTGATAATGCATTTGCTTTGCTTGAAATTCCTCATAAATATGCACAATCGAGTCGCTGTAGTATTTTGAAGCGCTTAAAAAAGTTTTTAAAGAATCTAATCTTAAGTTTTCGGCAGAACCTTCAACCTTTGCGCTTGCTGTTATTGCTTTTGCATCGGCAGATATATTAATGATGTTCCCTTTTTTAGCAATAAATTTTATTTGCCCCTTTTTATCGATTAGATAAATACTGTAAAAGCCAGCTTCATCCTCATTAATATTAAAAATAGCTTTTCCTTCTTTTGATACAGAAATCGTATCAAGTTGAATCGTCTTGGGGCCTACTGGTAGCTTTTCAATAACTAATTCACCTTTAGTTAATCCTTTAATTGTTACATTAATCGTAACATTACCGTCTTTTAGTTCTTTTTCATTACAGCTAAGAAATAAAGTAGAAAAGATAGAAAAGATAGAAAAGATAGAAAATGACTTCTTCATACTAATATTATAATTTATTTATTAATTTTTTAAACAATAAAGATAAACTAGGCTCTGCTTTCATTGCAACAGAAATTATATCTTTAATATTAACAGGCTTAATTTCCCCATAGCAAATATCGGTAATAATTGAACAAGCAAAACAAGGTAATCTCATATGTTGTGCAGCAATAATTTCGGGAACAGTACTCATACCAACAGTATCAGCTCCTATTATGCTTAGGTATTTATATTCTGCAGGTGTTTCTAACATGGGTCCAGGCACACCAACATAAACTCCATTTCGAATATTTAGATCATATTCTTTACCAATAGCATTAGCAACTTTAATATATTCCTTATTATATGGTTCGCTCATGTCAGGAAACCTACCTCCAAGTTCGTCTATGTTTTCACCAATTAAAGGATTACCTGGGAATTGGTTGATGTGGTCTGTAATGATCATCAAATCACCCTTACTATAGTCAGGATTAATTCCGCCTGCAGCGTTAGAAACAAATAAGTTTGTGATCCCTAAAAGTTTCATAACTCTAACTGGAAGTACAACCTGGTTTAGATTATAACCTTCATAATAATGAAACCTACCTTGCATTACTACAACAGGAGTTTTATCAAGATTTCCAAAGATTAATTTTCCTTTGTGTGTTTCCAATGTTGATAATGGGAAATGTGGAATATCTTGATAGTCTATTTCAAATTTAATATCAATTTCTCTTACTAAATCACCTAAGCCTGTCCCGAGTATTATCCCCGATTTTGGCTTGAAATCATTTGTTTTTTCAGCTAAAAAATCAGCTGCTTCTTTTATTTTACTGAACATTTTCTAAAATAGTTTGATCAAATGTAAGCGCATCTTCACTGGTTTTATGAAATTTAATTTCAATTGGCAGATAAAATACAGGAAATTCCTCCAGTAAGGGAAATAGCCTTTCGTCTTTTAATCGCATGGTATCTTTTTCAGTAGTAATTAAAATTTTATCACTCGAAATTATTTCCTTAAACTTATTTGTTATTCCTAAAATATCAGCAGGTTTAAATGCGTAATGATCATTAAACTCTGATAAGATCACGTCCTTCGAAATTATCTGAAGATGATCTGTTAAATGATCTACTTTAGCAATTCCTGCTAAAACATTTACTTTGAAATTCTTGATGCTAAAGTCATCCTTCTCAAACAATTGCTTCGCAGTATTATTAAAGGGAACAATTTCCTTATATGCTATATAACTGAAAAATATTTTTTGATGTGTATTGGGATTGATTAATTCTGTTATTCTTCTGTTTTCGATAGGAGAATAGATATTTGGCGATTTACTAACGATAATAATATCAGCTCTTTTTATTCCTATTTTCCATTCTCTAAGTTCTCCGGATGGAAGCATAAACTGCTTGTCTCCAATAGTTGAGTAGTCTAATAAAATAATATTTAAACTAGGTTTTATCCATCTGTGTTGAAAGCAATCATCTAATAAAATAATATCTGGATTAATTTCTTTCTCTAGATTAGAAATTCCTCTTCGGCGATTGCCATCAACTGCAACAGTAATATCCTTAAAATTAGAATGAAATTGCATTGGTTCATCACCAATATCCTTATAAGTTGAATTGTTATCCGCTAAAATAAATCCTGTCGATTCTCTTCTATATCCTCTGGATAGTGTAGCTATTTTTTTTGAGGATTTCAACAGCCTAATCAAGTATTCTACATGAGGAGACTTACCTGTTCCTCCTACTGTAATATTTCCTATAGAGATAGAAAATGTATCAAACGATTTGGATTTTAACAATCCTGTATTAAAGAGTGTGTTTCTGATAAAAGTGACCACACCATACAGAAACGAAAATGGTAAAAGAAGAATTCGTAAAATAAACATGCAGTAAAAATAAAATATTTTAGGAGTTAATTTAGCGTTGTTAGTTAATTGTTAATAAAGAGAATGTGAATGTGAAAATTGATTTCACTTAAAACTTTATTTTCGTGACATGATATTAAGAGAGATTACTTCAATTTTAGAAGAATGGGCGCCATTGGAATATCAGGAGAATTATGATAATTCAGGTCTAATTCTAGGTGATCCAAATACCAAAATTACAGGAGCTCTTCTAACGTTAGATTCGACTGAAGATGTAGTAGAAGAAGCGATTAAAAAAGGAGCTAATTTAATAATTGCACATCATCCAATATTATTTGGGAAAATTAAACAACTGAACGGGAAAAATTATGTTGAGCGAACAATTATAAAAGCAATCAAAAATGATATTGCAATTTATGCGTTTCATACCAATTTAGATGTTGTTATTAACGGTGTAAATGCCAAAATATGTGATAAGCTTGGGTTAATTGATCAAACAATTCTAAAAAAAAGAAAAGAAAATAATAAAATTGGTTCGGGGATGATTGGTAGCCTAAAAAATCCCTCAAATGAGTTGGTTTTTTTGAAGTTCATTAAAAAAGAATTCAAAGCAGGTAGCTTAAGATATACGAAGTTGTTGGGTAAGGATGTTGTGAGAGTAGCTGTTTGCGGAGGTTCAGGAAGTTTCTTGCTTGAAGATGCGATTAAAGAAGGTGCTGATGTTTTTATTACTAGCGATTTTAAATATCACCAGTATTTTGATGCAGAAAACAAGATTTTAATTGCCGATATTGGTCATTTTGAGGCAGAGATTTGCACTCAAGAGTTGATTTATGACTATCTAAATAAAAAAATTAGTACCTTTACGCTCCATTTTTCGGACGTAAATACTAATCCTATTAATTATTTATAATTAACAATGGCAAAAGCTAAAGAAGTTACTGTAGAGGATAAGCTCAAAGCACTTTACAAATTACAATTGATCGATACAAAGATTGATAAGATTAAGATCGTTAGAGGAGAACTTCCTTTGGAAGTTCAAGACTTAGCAGATGAAATCACTGGTTTGCAAACTAGAATTGACAAGGTTAACGAAGAAGTTGCTGAACTTGATCAAAATGTATCCGATAAGAAAAACTTAATTGTTGAGTCTGAGGGTGCAATTGTTAAGTACAAGGAACAGCAAAACAATGTTAGAAATAACAGAGAGTACGACTCGTTATCCAAAGAAATTGAATTTCAAACATTAGAAATTGAATTGGCTAATAAAAGAGTTAAAGAAGCTAAAGCGAAAATTGATCATAAAAAAGATTCTTTAACTGAGAGCGTTGTAAAAGTTGATGCAAGAAAAGAGGATCATGCTTTAAAGCAAAATGAACTTGATAATATCGTTTCTGAAACTGAAAAAGAAGAGGAATCCTTAGGTAAACTTTCTGTAAAAGCAGAAGGCGTAATCGAGGAAAGGTTAGTTATAGCCTATAAGAGAGTTAGAGGGTCAGTAAGAAACGGTTTAGCAGTTGTTTCTGTAGAAAGAGAATCTTGTGGAGGATGTTTTAATAAAATCCCACCTCAAAGACAATTAGATATTAGACTAAGAAAGAAGGTATTGGTTTGTGAGCACTGTGGTAGAATTTTGGTTGATCCAGAATTAGCTGAAGAAGTAGCTGACAAGTTATAATATACTTGATTCAAAATAAACAAAAAAGGCGCTTTCATTGTGAAAGCGCCTTTTTTGTTTATTACTAATCGCATGAATTGTTTTAGAGTACGTATCATTTTAATTTCGTTGTTTATTTGTATTTTTGTGGTTAGAATTTTAATCGCAACATCGAAAAAAATATTCCAATTATGGCTAAGAACTTCACAAGTAGGGCAACCGATTTTTCAAAATGGTATAATGAGCTTGTCATAAAAGCTGATTTAGCACAAAACTCGGATGTAAGAGGCTGTATGATAATAAAACCATATGGTTATTCTATATGGGAGTGTTTACAACAAGAGTTGGATCGTAAATTTAAAGAAACAGGTCATTTAAATGCTTATTTTCCTTTACTAGTCCCTAAGTCTTACTTAAGCAAAGAAGCAAAACATATTGAAGGTTTTGCAAAGGAATGTGCAGTTGTTACGCATTATCGTTTAAAAACAAATGAATCAGGGGATGGAGTAGTTGTAGATTCTGACGCTAAATTGGAAGAAGAATTAATTATTCGTCCAACTTCTGAAACGATTATTTGGAATACTTTTAAGGGTTGGATTGAATCTTATAGGGATTTACCACTTCTTATTAATCAGTGGGCTAACGTCATGCGTTGGGAAATGAGGACGAGAATGTTTTTAAGAACTTCCGAGTTTTTATGGCAGGAAGGTCACACAGCACATGCTACGGAAATTGAAGCAGTTAATGAGACTAGAACGATGCTAAATGTTTACGCTGATTTCTTGGAAAACTATATGGCGATTCCAGTTATTAAGGGTGTTAAAACAGAGAATGAAAGATTCCCTGGAGCATTAGATACATATTGTGTAGAAGCTTTGATGCAAGATGGGAAAGCATTACAAGCTGGTACTTCTCACTTTTTAGGACAAAAATTCTCGGAATCTTTTGATGTGAAATTCAGTGATAAGGATGGGAAACAAAAATATGTTTGGGGGACTTCTTGGGGAGTTTCAACAAGATTGATTGGAGGACTAATCATGACGCATTCAGATGATGAAGGGTTAGTATTACCTCCTAAATTAGCTCCGATTCAAGTTGTAATAATTCCGATTTATAAAGGAGAAGAACAGCTGAAAGTGATTTCAGATAGATTAGCACCTGTCATAAAGTCTTTAAGATCAAAAGGTATAAGGGTGAAATTTGATGATAGAGATACGCAACGCCCAGGTTGGAAATTTGCACAATATGAATTTCAAGGAGTTCCTATAAGATTGGCTCTAGGTAGTCGTGATTTGGAAGCAGGTAATATTGAAGTTGCTCGAAGAGATGAGAAATCTAAAGAAGTTATAGCATTTGACGGAATAGTTGATTATGTAGATAAATTGCTTGAGGAAATACAAGATAATTTATTTAAAAAAGCGTTGAATCATCGTTCAGACCATACAACTGATGTTGACTCTTATGATGAGTTTAAAAAAATAATTGCTAAAAAAGGAGGATTCGTTTCTGCTCATTGGGATGGTACGATAGAAACAGAGTTAAGAATTAAAGATGAAACCTCGGCAACAATTCGATGCATTCCTCTAGATTCAAATGAACTACCGGGTATCTGTATCTTTTCTGGAAATCCTTCTAAACAAAAAGTTTTATTTGCTAAAGCTTATTAATTATGACTGATAAAAATAGTAGAAATGATATTTTAAATATTTTAAAGTCGAAAGCAGTTGTCAAGAAGAGCGTTTTTGAGAATACAAAACATGCCTTCACCGGATTAAAGTCTGTGATCCAAGAGTTTTCTAAAGATTTAGAGGAAGATCTTAAGGATTTAGATACTTCCTTGCTTGTGTCTGTAGTTGAAAAAGGTAAGTATGAGGTCAGATTATATATTGCGGGGGATGTATTGGTTTTTATAATGCATTCAAATGTATTTGATTTTAAAAAAAGTCATAAAGTGCACCGAACTTCATATGTTAAGGAAAACACAGGTAATTCTTACTGTGGGATGATAAATGTATATAACTTCCTAGCTGATTCGTTTAAATACAAGAGGGTTTATGATCAAGGTTATTTAGTCGGGAGGATCTTTATTAATCAAGATTCTCATTTTTTTGTTGAAGGAAGGAAAGAAATGAGTTTTTTATTTAATGATTTTCAACATGCTAAATTCGATGAAAGTGCTATGATTTCTGTTGTAGAAAGCATCGTGAAACACTGTTTAAGTTTTGAGCTTTTCACACCTCCTTATAGTGAAGTAGAGCATGTTACGGTTGAGCTAGTTGAAACGGAAAGCACTATGATGAAAATGAAAACAGGAAAACGTTTAGGTTATCAATTATAGTTGCATTAACATGTTTTAAAAATTCTTTTTAAGAAAATTTTGTAGGAATTAAAATTCGTTGTATATTTGCGCTCCTCTAAATAAGAGGACAATATATTGGCCCGTTCGTCTAGGGGTTAGGACGCCAGGTTTTCATCCTGGAAACAGGAGTTCGATTCTCCTACGGGCTACTTTAAAAACTGATTATAGGGAAGTTAACTTCCCTTTTAATTTATAGATTATGGCAAATCACGCTTCAGCAAAGAAAAGAATTAGACAAACGGAAACAAAGAGGATTCGTAATAAGTATTTTCATAAAACTATGAGAAACGCTTTAAGGGAAATTCGTGAAAATGAAGATAAAAAATCTGCAGAAGCAGCTTTTCCAGTTTTAACTACTTTGATTGATAAAGTAGCTAAGATGAATATCATTCATAAAAATAAAGCGGCAAACTTAAAGAGTGGAATCGCAAAAAAGATTGCTTCTTTAGTATAATAGGAATCAAAGATTTTTTTTAGAAAAAAGGCTATCCTTGTGGATGGCCTTTTTTTGTGTTAAAAACCATTATAGTTCATTTAGATAAATGATTCTATTTCTAATATTTATGACCGATTTTAATTATGTTCTATTTTAAATAAACGTAATTATTAATAACCGTTGAATTTACTTTACACTTATTTAGTTTTGAGAAAAAAGTAATGGGAAAATCAATGAGGTCAATTCCTCAAGATGATCGGCCTCGGGAGAAATTGATAGGTAAAGGTGCTGAAGTTCTAACCAATAGTGAATTGTTGGCAATTATGATTGGATCTGGATCTATAGAGGAATCCGTGATCCAGTTGTCTGAAAGGGTTTTAGATTATTCCAATAATAAGCTTTCTGAATTGAGTAGAATGTCAGTTGAAGATTTTCAACAGTTCAAAGGAATAGGTCCGGCTAAATCAGTAATCTTGTGCGCATTATTCGAAATATCAAGAAGAAGAGCGAAAGAGTGTGGAACTCGCATTTCTATATCAGGAAGTAGAGATGTTTATTTGGAAATGTCGTCGCTTCTTATAGATCTAAATCATGAAGAGTTTTGGGTGTTATATCTTAACCGAGCACACGGAATTATTAAAAGAGAAAGAATTAGTAAAGGCGGTGTTTCTGGCACGGTAGTAGACGTTAAACTTATAATGAAAAAAAGTTTACTACTTCTAGCTAGTTCAATTGTTCTAATTCATAATCATCCATCAGGAAACAAAAATCCAAGCGCGCAAGATAAGATTATTACTAAAAAAATTAAATTAGCATGTGAATTGTTAGAAATTAATTTAATTGATCACGTTATAATAGCAGGAAATTCTTATTATAGCTTTGCAGATGAATTACTACTTTAAATGAAGAAAATAATCACAATTATTGGAGCTAGACCTCAAATTATTAAAGCGGCAGCTATTTCGAGGGCAATTATAGAAAATTTCTCTAAGAAAGTCGTTGAAATTGTGGTTCATACTGGACAGCATTATGATGCTAAAATGAGTGGTGATTTTTTCGAAGAGTTAAATATTTGTAAGCCTCATCATCAGTTTTTAATTTCTAATCCTTTACAAGGTGCGCAAACAGGAGAAATGATGCGCGAAATAGAATTAGTAGTTATTAACGAAAGACCAGATGCTATTTTAGTTTATGGTGATACAAACTCTACTTTAGCAGGTGCATTAGTTGCCGCTAAACTAAATATTCCATTGATTCATATAGAGGCAGGATTGAGATCTTTTAATAAAAGTATGCCTGAAGAGATTAATAGGATTACTACTGATCATTGTAGTACAATACTTTTTTCTCCTACTTTAGAAGGGATTAAAAACCTAATGAATGAAGGTATTATACATAATGTGCGTAATCATAAAGTATATCATTGTGGTGATATTATGTATGATAATAGTTTGTATTTTGAGAGAATAGCCAGAGAAAAATCAGATGTTTTGTCGAGGTTTGAATTAATAAAAGGTGAGTTTAATTTGGTAACCTTTCATAGACCTAATAATACAGATAACAAAAATAACTTAAGATCGATCATTGAAGCTTTAAAATCAATCAAGAAACAAGAAGGTAAGGAAATTGTATTACCATTACATCCTCGCACTGAGAAGATGATAATTACATTTTTTGGAATAAAATATTTGGAACAACTTAAAGTCGAATGGAAAGTGCTTCCTCCAGTTTCATTCTTAGATATTATTTTATTAGAAACTTCTGCACATAAAGTAATTACAGATTCAGGTGGAGTTCAGAAAGAAGCTTACTTTTTTAATAAGAAAAGTGTAATATTGAGAGATGAAACCGAATGGGTTGAAATAATTAATAACAATGGTGGTATTCTTGCTGGTGCGAATGGTGATAAAATAATAGCAGCTTATCATGACTTAGATAATTTAGATTGTACTTTTGAAAAAGTATTTGGAAATGGACAAGCAGCAGATTTTATCTGTGAAAAAATATTAAATATCATTTAATGATCTACATTTTTACACATAAAGTTACAAGCAGAGTTAAGTACGCTTTTAGTTTAATATTTAGGGATGTTTTAAAACTAGAATATAAACTGATATCTTCTCAACAAGAATTTTTAGAAGTAGAAGGTGTAAAGATAGCTTACACAGTAAATCCCATAGCAGGTGCTTTTTTTATTCAAAGTAAAAATTTGCTATTTGAACAAGGAATTAACGATCAAGAAATAAAAATAATACCTTTCGATAGAACAAAAGCATTTTTCGGATTGGGAAATAGGAGTATGTTTCCTTTTGATATTTTTGCCGCATCTTTTTATTTGGCGTCAAGATATGAGGAGTATTTACCGCATAAAAGAGATTTGTATGATCGATTCGATGCCGAGCAAAGTTTAGCTTATAATGAAGATTTTATTCATCAACCAGTTATAAATATTTGGGTAAGTGAATTTTCGAAATTATTAAAAGATCAGTTTCCTGAGTTTATTCCTATTAAATCTGAATATAAATTCATTACAACGATTGATGTAGATAACGCATATGCTTATCTGGAAAAAGGTTTTGTTAGAACGCTAATGGGATATGGTAAGGCTATTTTGTCATTTAATGTTAGAGATGTAGTTGATAGAACTAAAACACTTCTAGGTTTGAAAAAAGATCCTTACGATACTTTTGACTATCAAAAATCCTTAGTATTAAAGGAAAACCTAACTTTTATTTATTTTTTCCTTTTGGGAGATTACGGGATGAATGATAAGAATATTCCAATTAGTAGTCAAAAATTTCAGTCCTTAATTAAATCAATTTCCGATCATTCAAAGATTGGAATTCATCCTTCTTTCGCTTCAAACGATAGTTTTAATAAGTTAGAAAAAGAAGTAGGAAGATTGAGTAAGGTTATTAATCGAGAAATTTGGAGAAGCCGACAGCACTTCTTAAAATTACGTCTTCCAGATACCTATCGTAATTTAATAGAACTCGATATTACTGATGATTTCACAATGGGTTATGCCTCTCATTATGGTTTTAGGGCAGGATTATGTACACCATTTTATTTTTATGACCTAGACTTAGAAGTCGAAACATTACTTAAAATCCATCCATTTGCAATAATGGAAGGAACTTTAAAATATTATATGCAAATAGGACCTCAGGACGCGATGCCACATTATAGAAGGCTAATTGATGAAGTTAGAATGGTGGAGGGAGAGTTTATATCATTATGGCATAATGATAGTTTAAATGATTATAATTTATGGACTGGGTGGAAAGGAGTATTTGAGGAAATGATAGCCTACGGAAAAGAATGATTTTTAAATCAAGATCAAATATTAACGATAAATTATGGAATAACTGCATCGCTAGTGCTATTAATTCATTAGTGTATGCAACAACTTGGTATTTAGATGCACTTATAGAAAGTTGGGATGCCTTTGTTTGGGAAAAAGAGGGAATATATATAGCTGTTTTTCCAATTCCCAATAGAAGTAGGTTTGGAATTAATTACGTTTACCCACCTTTTTTTATTCAACAGTTAGGTGTATTTTCTACAGTAGGAAATATTGAGAATTATACGGAAGAAGTTCTTTTTCTGCTTGAAGATAAATATAACTTTATCGAACTGAATTTAAATTGGAAATCAGGCAAGGGAGAGGAGCGCACAAATCTTATTCTTAAACTAAATAAATCGTTCGATCAATTAAAACAAAACTTTTCAAGTAATCATAAGCGAAATATTAAGAAATCTAAAAAACATAATTTCATTTATCGTGCTAATATAGAAGTTGCTCATATTATTAAGAATTTTAGAATAGATAAAGGTGCTGAAATTTCAATTTTTAGGGAACAGGATTATCACAATTTTTTAAATTTATGCGAAGTTGCAAGAAATCAATCTTTATTAATCACTAGGGGTCTTTTTGAAGGTGATAAATTGATTTCAGGAGCTGTTTTTATAAAATTCGGTAATAGATTGATCTTTCTTTTTTCCGGAAATTCTGATAAAGGAAAAGTTAGTGGAGGATTATTTAATTTACTAAATTTAGTGATTGAAGAGTTTTCCGGTTCTAATTTAATTTTGGATTTTGAAGGAAGTTCTGATGAAGGATTAAAGCGTTTTTATGCAGGTTTTGGTGGGAATGAAGAAAATTATTTTTTCTACAAAAAAAACAATTTACCTAAAGTAGTTAAGTGGTTAAAAAAATGAATAAATTAACACTTATTATTGCTAGACATGGAAAATCGTCATCTGCTATAGAGGTAGGCTCTGATTTTAAAAGAGGATTAACAGATAGGGGAGTTAAGCAGACAAAACATGTTGGGAGATCATTGAAAAAGATGCTGGGGAGTATAGATTTAGTGATTTCAAGCGATGCGATAAGAGCAAGGGATACTGCTCAAATTATGTGTAAGGAATTAGATTATCCCATTGATGAAATTAAGCTAGAATCAAGTTTGTATCATTCAGATATTGAAAATACTTTATTTGTTTTAAAAGAACTTAAATTGTCTAATAGAACAGTATTATTAGTCGGCCATAATCCGACATGGTGTGATTTAGTTAATTTGTTGCAATCCAAATTTGTTAATGGATTAAGAACATCTGATGTCGCTGTACTTAAATTTGAAATTCCCGATTGGGAATCAATTCGTCCAATGAGTGGCGAATTACTTTATAGTGGAAGATTTGAAGAGAATATTAAATAATAAGGATGAAAGAGAAAGTACCTACGCACTGGATAAATAGAGATATTAGTTGGTTGAGTTTTAATGAACGAGTATTACAAGAGGCTGAAGATCCCAATAATCCTGTTATTGAAAGAATGCGTTTTTTGGGGATATTTTCCAATAACCGTGATGAGTTTTTTAGGGTAAGAGTTGCGAATATTAAGCGTGTAGCAGACCTTACTGCTGATGTTAAATTAAGTACAGGAGAGAATCCTAAAGTAGTTTTAGATAAAATATTGAAAGTTGTATTGAAACAGCAAGTCCGTTTTGATAAAGCTTACGTTAAATTATTAAAAGAACTCGAAAAAGATGATATTTATTTTTTAAATGAAAAACAGATTAAAGGACATCATGTATCATTTATTAAAGATTTTTTTGCGGATAAAGTGCGTACGGCACTAGTTCCTATTATCATAGATAAGAAAGCTCCATTTCCTTTTTTAAAAGATGCAGCCACTTATATGTTCGTGAAAATGTACAATAAAAAGGATAAAAAATCTAAAATAGAGTATGCGCTTCTAGAAATTCCAACTGGTTCCATTCAACGAATAATTGCGTTGCCCAATATATTGGAAAAGCAATTTTTAATTATGCTTGATGATATTATCCGTTACAATTTACCTCAAGTGTTCTCTATTTTTAAATATGATACAATCGAAGCATATAATGTAAAATTAACAAGAGATGCTGAGCTAGATATTGATGAGGATATTTCAAAGTCAATTGTAGATAAATTATCGAGATCAATTAAGAATAGAAAAGCGGGCGACCCTGTCAGGTTTGTATATGATGCTGAAATGCCTGATGATATGAAGGTTTTAATTATAAGGAAGTTAAAACTTAAAAAGGATAATTTAATTCCAGGAGGAAGGTATCATAATTTTAAAGATTTTATTGCTTTTCCCGAAGTAGGGAAATCTAAATTACGAAATACTCCTTTACCTCCTTTACCTAATAAGGATTTGGAAGGGAGTGAGAGTATTATGGATGTTTTGAAGATAAAGGATGTAATGTTGTTTTACCCTTTTCAGAAATTTGATTACGTAATTGATCTACTTCGTCAGGCTGCAATCGACCCAAATGTTACTACGATTAAAATTAATATTTACAGAGTTGCAAGTAATTCTAAAATTATTAATGCATTAATAAATGCTGTTAAAAACGGGAAAGATGTAACGGTTTTAATCGAGTTACGAGCTCGATTCGATGAGCAAAATAATATTGGTTGGAGTGAGGCACTCGAAGCTGAGGGAGTTAAAGTTAGTTTTGGTTTAGCTGGACTTAAAATTCACAGTAAATTAATAATGATCAAGAGGAAAGAAGGAAGGTCAGAAAACACATATGTACATATAGGCACTGGTAACTTTCATGAGAATACAGCAAGGATATATTCTGATGTCTCTTTATTAACTTCGGACAAGCGGATTACAAATGAAATAGAGAAAGTTTTTGAGTTTATAGAACGACCATACTTAAATAAAAGATTTACTAATATTATTGTTTCTCCTTTCAATACAAGGACAAGATTTATTAAGTTAATAGATAAAGAGATTTCGAATGTTAGAAAGAACAAGAAAGCACTGATAATTATTAAGTTAAATAATCTCAATGATCCCGAGTTGATTAATAAACTTTATGAGGCTTCCTGTGAAGGTGTAACTGTTAAATTAATTATAAGAGGAGTTTGCTCTTTAGTTCCTGGAGTAAAGGATTTAAGTGAGAATATTGAGGTGATTAGTATTATAGATAGGTTTTTAGAACATGTACGACTGTTTTATTTTTATAATGATGGAGATGAACTTTTTTATCAAGGTTCTGCCGATTGGTTGGTAAGAAATTTAGATAAGCGTGTTGAGGTTACTACTCCAATTTATGATAAAGAAATTAAAAAACAAGTTAAACATTTCTTAGAACTACAATTGAAAGATAATGTGAAAGCAAGATTAATTAATAGAAGAGGAAGTAATAAATATGTGGTTTGTAAAGGGAAAAAGGTGAGGTCGCAATTAGAGCAGTATCGTTATTTCGAATCGATGTTGGAATGAGTCGAAATTAATTTATTTTGCACGAAAAAAGAGTTATTTTTGATAATAAAGCACAGCACTATGAAGATTTTAATTATTAATGGGCCAAATCTAAATTTACTAGGTAAGAGAGAACCTGACGTATACGGTTCAGTCACTTTTGAGGCTTATTTTGAAACACTAAAGATTAGATTTGATCAATATGATTTAGCGTATTATCAAAGTAATATTGAAGGGGAACTTATTAATGAAATTCATGAGGTAGGTTTTAATTATGATGGAATTATACTAAATGCAGGTGCCTATACGCATACATCAGTTGCTCTAAGAGATGCTATTTCAGCAGTGGAAACTCCTGTAATTGAAGTTCATATTTCTAATACACATCAACGTGAAGAATTTAGACATAAGTCATTTCTTTCCCCAGTTTGTAAAGGTGTTATCTTAGGGTTTGGTTTAGATTCTTATAGATTAGCTTTAGCTTCCTTCGAATAACGGGACAATACAACGATAGATAGGCAACTTAAACAAGCTGTTGTGCCTAACGTTCCTCCAATAAAATTGAAGTTGGTTGAGAGTAAAAAATGTAAACATCCGAATAGTAATGCAGCGATTGTTACTTGTAACTTATTAAAGATCTCTTTACTACTCATTCCAACAAAGGAAGCGCCAAAGAAAATTAATGGAATATCTAAGTAATTATTTAAATTCCATATCTCGAAAGGAGTAGCTATAATTAAAGATAATATAGCAGATGATTTTAAAGGATGCCATTTAAGTTTTTCTGTGCAAATGAAAGTGCCTATTCCTCCGGCAATACTGCAAATAATTGTGATTAAAATCATCATGATAGAAAGTGCTTAATAGAAATGTATATAATAGTAGCTCCAAACCCTATTGATCCTAGTTTCCCGCCTAATCCAGTAAAACTATTTTGAAGAAAATTGTAAATTATACCGCCAATTATTGCGATATATATAATTGATGAGAAGTTTGTTAAATATTGAACCCCTGTCATTCCTGCAAATGTTCCAGCATAAATTGCTAGTTTCCCATGGGTAATCTTTTGAATAGTGTTCGGTTTTAGTCCAAACACGTCATTAGGTATAAAAGAAGCTAAAGTTCCAATTAGGGCTGCAGCAAAAACAGTTGATGTTTCAAGTTTAATGATAATCCAAATAGTTAGGGATATACCTAAACCAAAAGAGGTTATAGATATATATAATTCTAAAAAGTTAAATTTTGTAAACTTAATCGGTAGTGTTTTATAGCCAAGCATTGGGATTACTCCCAAAAGAGCATACCATCCAGCTATGGGACGTATTATCAACCACAAAAAAAATAAGTGAATTATTCCTAATGTAAGTAAAGGAATATAGTTGATTTTATTTTTTTGATACATTCGTAATAAAATTAACGAAACAATTGAACAAAAAAAAGCCTCAATTTAATCGAGGCTTTTAATAAATACAAAAAATATTATTTAGTGTTTGCTAAGGTAGTTAGCAACTCCACTAGCATCTGCTTTCATAGCGTCTTCACCTTCTTTCCAGTTGGCAGGACAAACTTCTCCATTTTCTTCAAAGTAATTTAAAGCATCAACCATTCTTAAAGCTTCATCAATAGATCTTCCAAGTGGTAAATCGTTAACTACTTGGTGACGAACAACTCCTTCTTTATCGATTAAGAATAATCCTCTGTAAGCAACAGGTGCTCCACTAAATGCAGAGTTTCCTTCTTCGTTAACATCATATTCTCCAGCTAAAACATCAAAGTTCTCAGAAATTGTTTTAGATAAATCGGAAACTAAAGGATATGTAACTCCTTGAATTCCTCCATTGTTTTTTGGCGTATTTAACCAAGCCCAGTGAGAGAATTTAGAATCAACTGAACAACCAACTACTGCTGTGTTCTTCGCTTCGAAATTAGCTAGTTTGGCTTGGAATGCATGTAGTTCTGTTGGACATACAAATGTAAAGTCTAAAGGGTAGAAAAATAAAACTACATTTTTTCCTTTGTACTGGTCTAAAGAAAATCCTTCTACAAATTCTCCTCCGTTTACTACTGCGTCCGCGCTAAAGGCTGGTGCTTTTTTTCCTACTAATACTGCCATGTTATTTATTTTTAAAGTGTTCGTTAATTTGAATGGTAAAATTACAATAAGTCTGCTTATAAAAGTTAAATCTAAAATAGAAATTGGTTATCGAATAATTAATTAAAATTGATCACAAAAAGGATATTGATCCTGCGATCCCGAATCCGAATATGATTGAAATGAATTTAACAAGGTTGAAATTATGATTCTCACTTGTTTCAAAAAGAATTGTTGTGGAAATATAAAGGAAAATACCAATTACAATGGCCATGAAATAATCATTGTAAACTCGAATAAATGAAATTTCCTCAGATAAGAAAAGTCCCAAAGGTGCCATTAATGCAAACCCTCCCAAAATAATAAATGATTTTGCTTTTTTGCCGATATAATGATTTAACATACTCCCAAAAACAATTGCAACAGGAAGTTTATGCAATATTAAACCTGTAAAGAAATAATCGTGAAAGTGTTCGTGAGCATGCGTATGTCCAACTCCTTGACTTAATGGTGTTGCCTCAAAAAGCGCATGAAGAAAAAGTCCTACTAAAGCTGGTATTCCAATTTTATGCGTATGTCCTGCATGAAAATGACCATGGTCTATACCTTGCGTTAAGAATTCAATAATAATTTGGAATGAAAAGCCAATTAATATGAAAATACCATAAGATGGTCTATAATCATGAAATAATTCAGGTAAGAAATGCAAGATGGTAAGTCCAAATAAAAAAGCCCCTGAAAAAGAAAGTAATATTTTTAGATAACTATCTTTTTTTAGATTGATAAAAAGAAAGATTGCACCTGCTATAAAGGTGATTCCAAATAATAGAACTTGAGTCGCTATACTATCCAATTTTTTTTGCGATTATTATTAGACGCTCGGATTCTTCCGAATGCAAATCTAAGTTGTAATTTCCGAAAACTTGCGTAATTTCTAAATTTCCCTTTTTTAAATATTCTTTAAAGTCTTTTAAGCTTAAAAGTTTTACAGATTCTTGAAATTTAAAATCTTTCCCATCATCAGTAAATTCAATTGTTTTAACTACTTGGTCTTTTTTAATTTCTTTAGAAATTCTAAATTTAATTCCTTCGATTATTTTAATCTCTTTAGGTATAATGTTCGCAATCACGTTGTCACGATTCAAAAAATCAATAACTAATATTCCATTTAATTTCAGATTTTTAGATGCTGATAAAATTGCATTTAGCTCGTCTCTCGAAGATTTAAAATAACCAAAACTTGTAAAAAGATTAAATGCGAAATTAAAATAATTAGTTCTAAAAATCTGCCGCATGTCATGTACGTAAAACTCAAGATCACGTTTTTTGAATTTGTTCGCAGCTGCAATACTTTCCTTAGAAAGGTCATACCCAACTACAGGGTATCCTTTTTTGTTAATATAAAGAGAATGTCGTCCTTTACCACAAGCTATATCAATAAAATTATCGTTCTCATTTGGTTGTAAAAAGGCTAGTAATTTATCAATGAAATTTTCAGCTTCCGTAAAATTTCTATTCTTATAAAGTATGTGATAGTACTTTGTGTCAAACCAATCTTCAAACCATTCCTTTGCCATGTTGTAAAGATAAGTTAATAGAGATGAGTTTAATAAAAAAGTTTTTTCAACTTATTATTAAGGTGTTCTCCTTTATTTTATTAATATTTGAAACTAAAGTAATAAGGGATCGTTATATTCTGAATACGAAGGTTTAATTTTTTGAATTAAAATCTATAATTTTATCGGTACTTATGTCTTTTATGAAATTCGACATCTATAGTTTTTATCGTAAGATGGAGCACAACGATATTATGCTTTCATTTAAGGGTGACGTAACTTCTGAAATGTTAACTTCTATGCTTCAGGTTATTGAAGCCAAATTGAATAACTTAGGGGAGCCAGCGAAAATGAAACGGAAGGTGTATAATGTTTTAGTAGAATGTTTACAAAATCTGTATCATCACCGAGATGAAATGAAGCGATCTGGTATAGATGAGGAAAGCTCTGCTATTTTCATGATCGGGAAAAATGATAAAGGCTATAATATTGTTACAGGTAATTATATTTTGACAGAGAGAGTTGATAAATTACAGTCCAGAATTGATATGGTCAATTCTTTGGATAAAGATGGATTAAAAACTCTTTATAAAAAAGTATTGAATAATGAAGAGAGGAGTGACAAAGGAGGAGGAGGTTTAGGTATTATTGATATTGCTAGAAAGAGTGGAGAGCATTTAGTTTATGATTTTATGGAGGTTGATAGCAAGTACTCTTTCTTTAGTTTATATATTAAAATCACACAACAAAAATAAGCAGCATTATGGGAAAGATTTCTATAGAAGGAACATCTAAAACGCCAACAGTTTTGTTTGATTCTGAAGATGGTGTATTAGAGCTTAAAGGAAGATCTATACCTGAAAATAGTATCGAGTTTTATAAGCCAATCGTGGAATCTTTAGATGATTATTCTACTGGGCCTAAGGAAACAACAAGCGTTAATATTCAATTAGAGTATTTTAATACCTCTTCGAGTAAATGTATACTTGATTTATTTAAAAAGCTGGAAACAATTCACAAGGGAGGTAACGAAGTTATAATTAATTGGTTCTACGAAGAAGATGATGAAGATATGTTAGAAGCTGGAGAAGATTATCAAGCTATAATTAAGGTTCCATTTAAAATGATTGAAATAGAAGAAGAGTAGATTTTAGGTAAAAAATGAGGGCCTCTTTTTTTACCTAAAATCTACTTTATTTTTTCTAGTATATACTTAGAAGTTACTGATTTTTTAGAAGACCCAATTTTTTCAGGCGGTCCCTGGTAAACTATTTCGCCTCCATTTTTCCCTCCTCCTGGTCCAAGATCAATAATCCAGTCAGCACATTTCATCACTTCAACATTATGTTCGATAACAGTAACCGAATGACCAAGTTCTATTAATGCATAAAATGATTTTAAGAGTAAATTGATGTCATGAAAATGTAATCCTGTAGTCGGCTCGTCGAATATAAAAAGCGTTTTATTAGCGGTGTTTCCTTTAATTAAAAAATAGGCTAATTTTACCCTTTGCGCTTCACCACCGGATAAAGTACTTGATGATTGTCCTAATTTCACATAACCAAGACCAACTTGGTTTAAGGGAGAAAGTTTTTTCACTAACTTACCTTCTAGTGTCGTTTTTCTGCTTGGGTCTGCATTCTGTTTAAAGAAATTAAGTGCTTCTTCAATTGAAAAATTTAGTACATCACTTATATTTTTTCCTTGGTAGTGCACTTCTAGTACTTCATCTTTGTAGCGCTTTCCCTTACATTCTTCACATTTCATTTTTAAATCTGCCATGAATTGCATTTCTGTGGTAGTCGTACCTTCTCCTTGACATTTTTCACATCTACCGTTGGGTACATTGAGTGAAAAATGAGATGGTTTATAGCCTCTGAGCTTAGACATTGGCTGTTGTGAGAAAATATTTCTTATTTCATCAAAAGCCTTAACATAAGTTGCTGGATTTGAACGAGAAGATTTTCCTATTGGATTTTGATCAACATACTCTAAAGATTCTATTGTTTTTAAATCACCTGATAAATTTGTTGTTTCTCCTCCAGAAAAATATGTATTTAAAACAGGTATTAACGCATGCTTTACGAGTGTAGATTTACCTGATCCACTTACTCCTGTAATCACAGTTAAACAGGCTAAAGGGAATTTTACCTCTTTAATATTTAAATTGTGCTTAGAAATTCCTTTCAAAGAAATAAATTTCTTTGGAGATCTCTTCTGAGGTATTTCAATTTTTTTTGTCCCATTCAGGTAGTCTGTTGTTAAGCTTTTTCCTTTACTCAATAATTCTTTGTGATTACCTTCAAATACGACTTCTCCTCCATGTATTCCAGCATAAGGACCTATATCTATTAAATGAGAAGCTTCCCGCATAATGTCTTCATCGTGCTCAACAATTACTACTGTATTTCCAATACTATTTAACCCTTTTAGTATTTTTATTAATTTTTCTGTGTCTTTTGGATGCAGGCCTATACTTGGTTCATCTAAAACATAAAGTGAGCCAACTAAACTTGAGCCTAGTCTGCTAGCTAAATTTATTCGTTGAGACTCACCACCAGAAAGAGAGTTACTTAATCTGTTTAATGATATGTACCCAACACCAACGTTTGTTAGAAAAGCTAACCTATTTTCTATTTCGGTAACTAGTCTTTGACCAATTTTTCTTTCGTATTCATTGAGTTTTACATTTTGAATGAAATCGTAAGCCTCATCTATCGTCATTGAAGTAATCTGTGAAATATTGTATTCGCCAATTTGAATCGCAAGTGCTTCTTTTTTTAGTCTATCACCTTTGCATTCATGACAATCTGTTTTTCCTTTATATCGAGATAGCATTACTCGATTTTGAATTTTATATATTTTTATTTGGAGTTCTTTAAAGAATTCATGAATCCCTTTGAAGTTTGTAGTTCCATACCAAAGTTGATTCTTTTCTTCCTTAGTTAGATCCTTATAAGGAGTAAGAACAGGGAAGTTGGAGTGATGAGCACCTATGACTAGCTGTTTGCGCCAAGTGCTCATTTTTTCACCTTTCCAAGGAGCAACACAATAGTTATGCACAGATAATGAGGTGTTAGGAATTACTAGATCCTCACTTATCCCAAGAATTTTACCGAATCCTTCGCAAGTAGGGCAGGCCCCTAACGGACTATTGAAATTAAAAATATCGGGAGATGGCTGTTCGAAAATTAATCCGTCTAATTCAAATCGATTACAAAAGTGGTGTGTTTTTATTTCTTTTTCTTCATAGATATCCACCCAGCAATCACCATCACCTTCTTTGAAAGCAGTGTTTATTGAGTCATATATCTGACTTTTAAAGTCTTCGTCATGTTTAATAGAAAACCTATCGATTACTAGGTCGAAATTAGCCCCTTCACTAAGATCTTCTAATGAATAAAATTTATTTTTAATCCTCGCTCTAGAATAACCAGCTGAAACAAAGTTTTTTATTGTGTATTTAGGAACGTTAATTTTTTTTAAAAATATAATACCTTTAACTTGTTTTTTCTGTGTTATAATAAAATCAACAATATCATCAACCGAGTCTCTTTTTACTTCTTTTCCTGAAATAGGAGAAATTATTTTCCCTAGCCTGGCAAAAAATATTTTTAAATAATCATATATTTCAGTAGTAGTTCCTACAGTAGATCTAGGGTTTCTAGTAATCACTTTTTGTTCAATAGCAATTGCCGGAGAGATTCCTTTTATATAATCAACATCAGGTTTTTCAAGCTTACCCATAAACTGTCTGGCATATGAGGATAAACTTTCAACATATCTCCGCTGACCCTCAGCGTATAATGTATCGAAGGCAAGTGTTGATTTTCCAGAACCACTCACTCCTGTAATTACAGTTAGCGAGTTCCTTGGTATAGCAACATCGATGTTTTTTAAATTGTGTAATCTAGCTCCTTTGATGATAATATTTTTCTGGGGATCTAGCTTTGAAAAGTCTTTTAGCGGCATATTTTTTGATATATTCAATAATACTTGACAACTTTTGTAAATTTCCTTAAATTAATCGGAACTTAAAAAAAGTTAAAGTTTTTTTTAAGTTAATACAATAAGTTACTTTTACAATCGTTACTAGTAATATTATTAAACATTTAAACTTTTATCGCCTATAGATAACATAATTACTCTGAAAACAATTTTATAATATTTTTTAACCTTAAAAACAGAGGAATTATGCGTTTAGAAAAACTATCCGATCAGGAATTAGTGAGTTTATATATCAACGGAAACGAGGGTGCTTTATCAATTATAATAACCCGACACCGAGCTCGAATATTTTCTTATATTATTGTTACAATAAAAGACAAAACTTTAGCGGAAGACTTTTTTCAGGATACTTTTATAAAAGTAATTAAAACTTTAAGAAGCGGACGTTATAACGAAGAAGGAAAATTTTTACCATGGGTGATGCGAATTGCTCACAATTTGATGATAGATTATTTTAGAAAAGCTAAAAGGTTTAGATCTGTAAGAGGAAGAACTAATGATAATGAAGAGTTAGATATTTTTAATACGATTAGAAACGAAGAATTAAATATAGAAGAATTTCTAGTAAAAGATCAAGTTAAAAGTGATGTAAAGGAACTCATTGAGCGTTTACCTGAAGAGCAAAAGGAAGTAGTGAAATTAAGGTATTATTACGAAATGAGCTTTAAAGAAATTTCTACATTCACCAACGTTAGTATTAATACAGCTTTAGGAAGAATGCGATATGCATTAATTAATTTGCGAAAAGTAGTTGATGAACATGGTGTTATTTTAACATAATAGTTTTTTGGTACAATATAGTTAAATCAGTTGCCGTTTAATTATAACAAAATCAACAAACAATTATTATATGGCACAAAATTACTTTGAATTATTGCTAGAAAAAGAATTAATTGAAATGATTGAGGATACTGGTAAGATTAAATATCTACAAGAACCAAATCAATCATCAGTAGATTTTATTCTTAACTATTCCAAAAGTTTGTCCGTTCAGTTTAGTGATAAAATTGGACCCGTATTGTTAAATTTAAATTAATTATTAAAAGCTCCTTAGTTGGAGCTTTTTTTTGTTTATATCTTTAAGTAATGAGTAAAGCTGCGAAAGTTGAAGATATAATTAATATTCTACAAAATGAGTTTCCGGAAACTCCAATTCCTTTAGACCATACAAATGATTATACTTTGCTTGTTGCTGTATTACTTTCTGCACAATGTACAGATAAAAGGGTAAATCTAATTACGCCTGCTTTATTTAAAAAAGCTGATAACCCTTATGACATGATTAAAATTTCAGTTGAGGAAATTAAAGAGATTATTAAACCATGCGGACTATCTCCTAAAAAATCAAAAGCGATTTTTAACCTTTCTGAAATTCTTATAGAAAAACATGATGGGAAAGTTCCAATTTCATTTGAATTATTAGAAGAGCTTCCAGGTGTAGGACACAAAACAGCATCAGTTGTTATGGCTCAAGCTTTTAATATTCCAGCGTTTCCTGTGGATACTCATATTCATAGATTAATGTATCGATGGGCTTTAACAAACGGGAAAAATGTAGAGCAAACTGAAAAAGATGCGAAGAGACTATTCCCTAAAAATATTTGGAATAAATTGCACTTACAAATTATCTTTTTTGGTAGAGCGTATTGCCCAGCTAGAGGTCATGATATAGAAAATTGTCCCATTTGTTCCAAGTACGGAAGAAAGGAGCTTTTTAAAAAGTAGCAATATTATTAGGTGTCGCCACATAGTCCAATGGAAAGTCGTGATTATTTACATCTTCTATTTTATTAATCGAATCAAATAATGATAGGCCCATTTTAGTTGTATTGGTACTGCACTTCTCGAAAAATCGATCATAGAACCCTTTTCCAAAGCCGACTCGATGGCCATTATGATCAAAAGCTATTAAAGGTGTTATAATTAAATCAATTTTAGACGCTGACATTAAAATTGTTTCTACAGGTTCTATAATTCCGTTTTTCGATATTTTCATTTTTGTTGATGGATTCCTTATCGCAGTTTTCATTGTAAAGTTGATGAAATTACTGACTGGGACTACCGTTTCTATATTGTTAAGCCAACAGTATTCAAAAATTAAGTCAGTGTTAATCTCTCTCATATTTGGGATAGGAATGTAGCAATGTACTACTGAAGGTTTTAGTTGTTTTATAATATGGATAGCATTATCTATAACGTCAGCCTGAAGTCTTAAGAAGGCCTCTTCTGAAAGGTTTTTTCGTTCTTCTAAATATACTTTTCTAATCAGCTTTTTTTCCAAAATATTTTTTTTTGTGATTTACTTGTAAAAATACATCAAGAAATTTGTATTATTTGAAATTGTTTTGCTATTTTACGTATCATTAATAATGACAGTAATTCTGTCAATACAAAAAACATCGCATGACAGAATTAGAAATAGGAGATAAGGCACCTGAATTTAGTGGAGAAATAGAGGATGGAACCAGAATCTGTCTTAATGATTTTAAAGGAAGGAAATTAATATTGTATTTTTATCCAAAAGATAGTACGCCCGGATGTACTGCACAAGCGTGTAATTTAACAGAAAATCAAAATGTACTAAAAGAAGCCGGTTTTGAAATAGTAGGTGTGAGTGCAGACAGTGTAAAGAAGCACCAGAATTTTATAAAAAAGTATAGTTTAGGTTTTGCTTTAATAGCGGATATAGATAAAACTGTAATTGATTTATTTGGAGTTTGGGGACCGAAAAAATTTATGGGTAGAGAATATGAAGGTATTAATAGGGTAACTTTCGTAATTGATGAATCAGGAATAATAGAGAGAATTTTCACAAAAGTGAAAACTAAAAATCATACAGAACAAATATTAGAATCTTATAAATAAAACAAGATGGCAAAAGAAGAAAATAAAGATAAATTGAAAGCGTTACAAATGACTATGGAACGCCTTGATAAAGCTTACGGTAAAGGGACTGTGATGCGATTGGGTGATAATGCTATTCAGGAAATTGAAGTAATTCCTACTGGTTCATTAACTTTAGATATTGCTTTAGGAATAAAGGGATTACCAAAGGGGAGAATTATAGAGATTTACGGTCCAGAGTCCTCAGGAAAAACAACTTTAGCAATTCATGCAATTGCTGAAGCTCAAAAATTAGGAGGTACTTGTGCTATAGTTGATGCAGAGCATGCTTTTGATCGTTTTTATGCTGAAAATTTAGGTGTGAATACAGCAGATTTATTAATTTCTCAACCAGATAATGGGGAACAAGCTCTTGAAATTGCTGATAGTTTAATCAGTTCAGGTGCAGTAGATTTATTGATTGTTGATTCAGTTGCAGCTCTTACTCCAAAAGCGGAGATAGAAGGTGATATGGGAGATTCTAGAATGGGTTTACAAGCACGTTTGATGTCTCAAGCTTTGAGAAAGTTAACTTCTACAATTAGTAAAAGTGGTACTTGTGTTATTTTCATTAATCAATTAAGAGAGAAAATAGGTGTTATGTTTGGTAATCCTGAGACAACAACAGGAGGGAACGCATTAAAGTTTTATGCTTCAGTAAGATTAGATATCAGAAGAATAGGGCAGATTAAATCTAGTGATGAAGTTATAGGTAATAGAGTTAGAGTTAAAGTTGTAAAAAACAAATTAGCTCCTCCTTTTAGAAAAGCTGAATTTGATATGATGTTTGGGGAAGGTTTCTCAAAATCTGGAGAAATTTTAGATATAGGTGTTGAAAAGGAAATAATCAAAAAAGCGGGATCATGGTTTAGCTACGGTGAAACGAAATTAGGTCAGGGTAGAGATGCTGTTAAATCTTTACTAAAAGACAACGAGGAATTGTCTACAGAGATAAAAGAGAAGATTTTAATAGCTTTGAAAGAAGATCAAGCAAATTAGAATTAATAGGTTTTTTCAGGAAAAGCATCCAGTTGTTGGATGCTTTTTTTATTTTTATAAAGTGGGAAGATTTTTTTTTATTTCTGTTTTTATTATGTTCTTTTTTGCCTGTAAGGAGCAACACGATATTGAATTATCTAAACTTATAAAAAATGAAGATTTTTATAATAACCGAGTTGAAGATAATTATTTAAATAGCAATTTTTGGGATCAATTTGGTGACTATTATATTCAGAATAATCAATTAAAAAAAGGAATTGAATGTTTCGAAAAAAGTTTTAGTTTAGATTCTTCCAATTACAATCTTTCGTTCAAATTATCAGAATTTTTTTTAAAGCAATTATCCTTAGGAAAGTCTCATAAATATTTGGAGAATTGTTTAAGGATTGATTCATTGAAAACACAGCCGTATTTAAATTTAGCGCAACTTTACATTTTCAAAGCGGATTATAATTCTGCTTTAAAGTTTATCAATTTAGGATTGGAAAAAAACAGGTATTTGCCTCAAGGCTATTGTATGAAAGGGGTTTGCTATAAGCATGTAAGAGATACTGTAAAAGCTTTGTCTAGTTTTAAAACAGCTATTGAGGTAGATCCAAACTATTTTTCTGCTTATACAGAACTAGGATTAATGTTAACTATGCAAAATGATTCTAATGCTATATACTATTATAAAAATGGGCTAAGTGTTTTACCTCAAAATATTGAAGCATGGTTTGGTTTGTGTTGGGCTTATCAATCCTTTGGTAAGAATGATTTAGCGATGAATGAGTATAAACGTTTAATCTTAGTTTATCCCAAGCATATTGATGCAAAATTTAATCTTGGTTTGATTTATTTAGAAAAGGGAGAAGTGGAAATGGCAAAGGAGATGTTTCATCAAATTATCGAAGTAGAACCGAAGCACATCGATGCGCTTATTAACTTGTATAAATGTTATAAATTAGAAGGAGATAATAATAAATATAATGAGATGAGGTATAGAATTTCAGTGATTGATTCAACTTACTTTCTGTAACAAATTTTTTTTTTATAAATGCCATTTTTTGTTTAGTTTTTAATTGGTCTAATAAATAAGGATTTATAATGTTAAAAGTTTAATTCATGATTGGTTGAACTAAATAATTCTATTATGAGAATGTGTTATTTGTTATTTGAGACAAATATATAGCTAAGAAATATCAATGTTGATAATGATTAAATAGCTAGACTGCTTTAGTTTTAATACAAGATATACTTTTGGTGAAGCGATCATGGTATATTTATAAGTATGTTAATTGGGTATATTATATACGATTAAATTAAAACAGAAAACATATAATATCTCTAAATGCTTTTCGCTATTTTTGAATAACAAATATTTCAGTTTGAAACATCTATTTTTAACATTATTAGTATTTTTCGGAGTATTTATTACCGCTCAAGAAGTGGTTCAAACGAATTTCGAAAAAAGAACCGATTCAAGTTTAGTTAACTCAGTTTTTTATATTCCAGGAGAAAACCTTTTTACACCAAAGTTTTATGCAATAAATGGTGGTGCTACTCAATTTTCTGTAGATCCCTTACTTATGGACTATGGGTGGTATTCAAAACTATTTACGCTTAATTATGATCATATTAGTTATGAAAGAGATTCTATTCCTCGGCTTGAGGTTAGATATGATTATGGAATGGATTTAACACATTGGTTTGGAGTTGATTTTCATAGACCAGTGGGTGAGTCAGATATATTTTTGAAATTTAATAGAAATTTTTCAGACCCACTATATATCAATACAGAAGTAGAAAGTAGTAATTTGGTTTTTGGTTCAAAAATTCAATTGAGTAATAATTATTCTATTTCAGTAGGTTATTTTAGGAACCGCACAATAATATCTGAGACTGGTGGTTTGGAATCTTTTGAAGATTATCAATCAGCGGCTGAATTAGAAGAGGGCTCGGTTAATCTAAAGTTATCAAGTGCAAATAATAATATTTTTAATAATGGATTAATCTTGAATCATAAGTTACAGATGCTTTCCTTCAAAGATTCAATTGGAATCGAGCGTTCCAGTATTGGTTTAAATTTCGGTTCTAAAATGGAAGAGGATCGTTATACTTTTTCAATGGATAAAAGTGATCTTGATAGTGGTTATTTTGCAAATATTTTTCTTGATTCAACTGGAACATTCGATTCTATTGGTATGCGGAAAATAGTTATAAAGCCTTCTTTATACTGGTTGTCAACTGATACAAGCAGAGGTCTTGAAATAGGTTATGAAAAGCATATTTATGATTATGAATCTTTGTCGAGGTCCAGCGTTTTCCTATCATCTAATTATAAGGTTAATAGTACAAATCTAAGATTAAGTGCAAGTTATCAACTTGAATCATTTTGGAAGGGAAATTATACTGCTGAATTGAGAGTCGAAAAAGAATTTAAAGGCAAAGACCTTGAATTTGTTCTTAAATCAGAAAGTAAAACACCAGAATTTTTATTCCTTCATTATTCAGGAAATCATTTCAAATGGGATAATAGTTTTGCATCTGTTAAAATGCAAACAGGTAAGTTTAAGTTTACTCATGATAAATTAAATAGTAGTTTGGAAGCTGACGTGAAGTATTTAAATGATCATATTTATTTTGACGAAACGAATAACTTACTTCAGGTTTCGGAGAACATCATTATATCAAAATTGAAAATTCATAATGTTATTGGATCTAAGATGGTGCGATTTTCAACTGGAGTCGTAGCTCAATTCAGTAATTCTAAATTGATTAGAATGCCAAAATTATACACAAAGAATACATTGTCTTTTGATTTTTCGGTTAGAAGTGTGCCATTATCTCTTGGAGGTGTTTTCACTTATTACACTAGTTATAAGGGACTTAGTTATAATCCAGCATTGCGTCATTACAAACTTGGTATGTCAACAGTTGGTGGATTCCCTGTAATTGATTTATTTTTTGTTGTAAGGTTAGGAACGGCTGATTTGTATCTGAAATATGATAATTTATTCTTTGAAACAGAAGGTCGTGATATGTTGCTCGGGGATGATTTCACACTAGTAAAGCCTTTTCTGCATTTTGGGTTAAAATGGGAATTAATGAGGTAATTTCAGTTGTTTTTTTCAAAAAATTGTCAGTTAAAAACAACTGAATTATCTAGATTTTTTTTCAAAAAAAAAACAACTAGCCGATTCAGTTAGTTCAATACAGGCAAGGTTATAACGTGTTTTTGAATCAGTTAACTATTATTAGAGATGGAGTTAGTAGACTGTAGAGCTTGTTTTGAGGTCTATTATTCCTATTTTAATATTGATATATTGAGCGGGAAAGTTTTAAAAATTAATGGTTTATTCTAGTATAGAAGCCCAATATTCATTTTTAATAAGTGTTTCCAACATGAAATTTGATGATCTTAATCAGTAGATTAAGGCATTAAAAGCTGAAATAGTTGTGAATTCTGAGGATATTTTTTTCAGCTAAAAATTAGACTTGTAAGAGAACTATACTAGGAGTGTTGATCAATATAGTTTTGATAATTATGAAATTAAACCTACTGGTAAATTATATTTTTTAATTGGTAGGTATTCAAATCAAGTGCCGATAGTAAAAAACTATTTTCAGAAAAAGGAAAATTATTATTAAAGGATATTTAGAAGGCTCTAGTTGCCAAATTCACTTAAGAATTTCACCCTCATTAATCGCAATTCTTCCTCAGAATATTCATCATCAAATTCTTCTAAAGCTGCAGCAATTGAATCTGTTTCCGCCTCTTTGAAATAGTCGTAAACCTCTTCTTGCTGATCTTCTTCAAGCATTTCATCAATATAGTAATTGATATTTAGTTTTGTTCCGCTTAATACAATTCCTTCTATCTCTTCAATAATTACATCAGTAGATTTACCTTTGGAATCAGCAATGTCTTCAATTGGAATCTTACGGTCAATATTTTGAATAATGTAAACTTTTAATCCAGATTTATTGACCATTGATTTCACTATGAAATCTTCAGGGCGTTCAATACTGTTTTCTTCCACATATTTAGAAATAGTGGCAATAAATTGAGCGCCAAATTTCATAGCTTTTCCAGTTCCAACTCCTGCTATGTTTTTCAACTCTTCAATAGTACAAGGATAGTTGATAGCCATGTCATCTAGAGATGGGTCTTGAAATACAACGAAAGGAGGAACTTTTTTTTGTTGAGCAACTTTCTTCCGTAAGTCTTTTAAAATTTTAACTAGAACTGGATCGGCACAACTTGCTTTGTCTACAGGCTTATAAAAATCCTTAGGTATCTTGTCGTAATCGTGATTTTGTGTTAACATCAAACTAGTTGGTGTTTTCAAAAAAGCTTTACCTGCAGTCGAAATTTTTAACGTTCCATAGCTTTCTATCTCTTTATCCAATAATCCGTGCACTATAGCTTGTCGTAATATAGCGTTCCAAAATTTACTATCTTTTTCAAAGCCTTTATTAAATAAAGGATGCTCAGAATGTTTATACTCCCTTATATCTGCGGAATTTATTCCAGTTAAGAAGTTGATAATATATTTAGCCTTAAACCTACCTTTTAGACTTGTTATAATTGTTAGCAGATGCGAAATGTATTTTTCTCCTTCAAATTTTTCCTTGGGTTGCACACAGTTATCACAACCTTTATCACATTTAGTTTCGTCGTAGCTTTCCCCGAAATAGTTTAAAAGCATTTTCCTTCTACATACTGCAGATTCAGAGTAGGAAACCATTTCATGTAACAATTGTTTTCCAACTTCTTGTTCTGCTAGCGGTTTTCCAACTAAAAACTTTTCAAGCTTTTCAATATCTTTGTAAGCATAAAATGCAATACATCTTCCTTCTCCACCATCTCTTCCCGCTCTTCCTGTTTCTTGGTAATATCCTTCTATACTTTTTGGAATATCGTGATGTATAACAAAACGCACATCAGGTTTATCAATTCCCATCCCAAATGCAATTGTAGCAACAATTATTTCTGCATCTTCCATCAAAAACATGTCTTGATGTTTCGCTCTCGTATTGGTATCTAATCCTGCATGATATGGTAATGCATTAATCCCGTTAACTTGTAATAGTTCGGCAATTTCATCTACTTTTTTTCGACTTAAACAGTAAATGATTCCTGATTTTCCTTGGTTTTGTTTAACGTACTTAATAATATCCTTTTCAACGTCAAATTTGGGACGTACTTCATAAAATAGATTGGCTCTATTAAAAGAATCTTTGTATACAGTAGCGCCCTGCATTCCTAAGTTTTTTTGAATATCTAATTGAACTTTAGGCGTTGCAGTAGCTGTAAGTGCTATAATTGGAACATTATTAATGTTTTCTATAATTGATTTAAGTTTTCTGTATTCAGGCCGGAAATCATGTCCCCATTCTGAAATACAATGTGCTTCATCAATTGCAACAAAAGATATATTTACTTTTTTGAAAAAATCAACATTCCGTTCTCTAGTTAAGGACTCTGGAGCGACATAAAGTAGTTTAGTTTTTCCAGAAAGTACATCTTCTTTAACTTTATTAGCTTCACTTTTAGATAAAGTTGAATTTAAATAATGCGCAACTTCATCGTTATTAGCAAGTCCTCTAACAGCATCAACTTGGTTTTTCATTAAGGCAATTAACGGGGAGACTACTAAAGCCGTTCCGTCGCACATGAATGCTGGAAGCTGATAGCACAATGATTTACCACCTCCTGTTGGCATCAATACAAATGTATGATTCCCGCTTAAAAGGTTTTTAATGATCTCTTCTTGCTTACCTCTGAACTCGTTAAATCCGAAATTCTTTTTAAGTGCAAGAGCGGTAGATTGCTCTAGAATTTTCATTATGTGGTATTAGTCGTTAATTTTTCGATAATTTTGCCGGAGGCTCAATCAAATTTACATTTTAAGTTAATGCGAGTCCAGTTTAGGATTGCATTAATTACACAAAAACATGTTAACAATTGCTTACAGACAAAGAAATACTTCAATCGGCTAAGGAAACCTTAAAAATAGAAGCAAATTCTCTTTTAGGCTTAATCCCTTTATTAAATCAAAATTTCATTGATGCAGTTCGCGAAATCTATACTTCTAAAGGTCGAGTGATCGTAAGTGGAATTGGTAAAAGTGCTAATGTTGCTAATAAAATTGTAGCCACATTAAATTCAACGGGTACTCCTGCTGTGTTTATGCATGCTGCAGATGCTTTGCACGGTGATTTAGGAATCGTTTTGGAGCATGATGTCGCGATCGTAATTAGTAATAGTGGAAATAGTCCTGAGATAAAAGTACTGGTTCCATTTATTAGATCAAGAGGGAATAAGGTAATCGCAATTGTTGGAAAGCAAGATAGCTTTTTAGCGACAAGTGCTGATTATACTTTGAATTCTTATGTTGAAAAAGAAGCCTGTAGTAATAATTTAGCGCCAACGAGCAGTACCACCGCGCAAATGGCTATTGGTGATGCATTGGCTGTTTCGCTTATTGATTTGAGAGGATTCTCATCTGAAGATTTTGCGAAATCACATCCTGGTGGAGCATTGGGTAAACGTTTGTTTTTAACTGTTGAAGAAATTATTTCCAAAAGTGGAAAACCTAAAGTTAACGAAGGAGCTTCCTTAAAGGAGGTTATTTATGAAATGAGTTCTAAAAGATTAGGAGCAACTGCAGTATTTAATGGCGACCAAATTGTTGGTATGATTACCGATGGGGATATTAGGAGGATGTTGGAAGCTGTTTCTGATGTTACTAACGTTAAAGCTTCGGATATCATGGGACTTAATCCTAAAAAGATATTAGCTACAAGTCTTGCTGTTGACGCTATGGAATTGATCAAGCAAAATAATATTACGCAAGTAATTGTAGTTGATTCGCAAGGTTCTTACAAAGGAATGTTACATTTGCATGAGTTAATTAAAGAAGGAATAAGCGAGTAAATATGTCTGAAGATTACGATCTTAATAAAGAGCACGAACACAATCAACTTTCCTTCTTGGAACATCTTGAAGTTTTAAGATGGATTTTGATGCGGATTGTGATGGTAGTTTTTGTATTAGGAATTATCGTTTTTATTTATCGTGATTTTGTGATGACGGAAATTATTTTCGCTTCTCAAAGGATGGATTTCCCTACATACGGTTGGTTTTGTGATGTTTCAATGGTGCTAAATTCCTTTTTTCCAGATTACATCAACAAAGATGCAATGTGTTTTACGCCAATCGACCCATATTTCTTACCAGGTAAAATGACCGGTAAATTTGCTACTGCGATGCTAGTGGGGTTAATCGGAGGAGGAATTATCGGTTTTCCATATATTATTTGGGAGTTTTGGCGATTTTTAAGTCCTGCACTTTATCCAAACGAAAAAAAGAGTGCGAAGGGAATGGTGTTCTTTTCTTCTTTGTTATTTATTTTAGGAATATTATTTGGTTATTATGTAATTAATCCTTTGAGTGTACATTTCTTAATTGATTTTAACATGGGATTTGATAAGGTGGTAGAGCAATATCAACTTTCGAGTTTTATGGGAATTGTAGCATCAACTACTTTAGCTACGGGAGTGATGTTTGAATTGCCAATTGTAGTTTATTTTCTATCTCGAGCAGGCTTGATTACACCTGATTTTATGAGAAAGTATAGAAAACATGCTTTTATAATAACATTGTTGGTTTCGGCAATAATTACACCACCTGATGTGTTTAGTCAGATATTGGTGACAATTCCGATAGTAATATTATATGAAATTTCTATATACATATCTAAAGCAGTTAATAAAAATAAATATCAGTAAAAGATGAAGTTGTCTACAGATAATTTGGTGAAAATTTATAAGAATCGTCGAGTTGTAAATGGCGTTTCTGTGGAGGTTAATCAAGGTGAAATTGTTGGTCTTTTAGGACCCAATGGAGCAGGTAAAACAACATCTTTTTATCAAATTGTAGGATTTATTCAACCTGATGAGGGCCGTGTTTATCTAGATGATAAAGACATTACAAATGTTCCAATGTATAAGCGTGCTGAATTAGGAATTGGTTATTTACCTCAAGAAGTTAGTGTATTTAGAAAGTTAACTGTAGAAGATAACTTAAAAGCTATTCTAGAGATGACCAAACTCTCTAAGACGGAACAAAGCGAACGGCTTGAGACATTATTAGATGAATTTGGATTACAGCACGTCCGTAAAAATTTAGGTGAAGTATTGTCCGGAGGAGAAAAACGACGTATTGAAATTGCGCGTTGCTTAACAGTAAATCCAAAGTTTATTTTACTTGATGAACCATTCGCAGGAGTTGATCCGATCGCTGTTGAAGATATTCAATTAATTGTATCGAAATTAAAAGAGAAAAATATTGGGATATTAATAACCGATCATAATGTTCAGGAAACATTACATATTGTAGATAGGGCTTATTTGCTATTTGAGGGAAGTATATTAAAAGCAGGTACTGCCGAAGAATTGGCTGCGGATGATCAGGTTAGGAAAGTTTATTTAGGTCAGAATTTTGAACTTAGAAAATAATTCAGTCTTGATCAAATGGTTAAAAAATTACTGGTTATTACTGGTTTTACCAATTGCTTATTTATTATTGATTTCGCCCTACATCACTGGCCGTATTTCAACCAATAATCATAATTTGATAATTACTTTAACTACGATAGAAAATTGGTTAGAGGATGGAGCCTTAGCACATAGTTTTAATTTGATAAATTCTTGGGGTAATCCAGGTGATTTAGGAGTGCATTATTATCCACGAGTTATGAGCGAAGAAGGGCGAAACTATTTTGTTTCCTATCCTCCTTTATCATTTATTGTTTTTTATGGGGTTGTAAATATTTTTCAACCTTCAAATTTTATTGTAGCGTTTAAACTGTTTGGAGTACTGATTCACTTGTTCTCCTTTTGTGTCTTATTTTATATTATAAAAAATAAATCTAATTTGTGGATTGCTTATTTGTTGGGTGGGGTGTTTTTGTTTTTTCCCTCGAGTATTGTCCTTTCTTTAATGTATTACCCCGAGCAATTAATAATTCTTTTATTGTTATTACTTGTTGTTGTATTTGAATTTTCGAGTAGTAAAGACCAATATTTTTTATTGCTAATTTTAAGCTTTATGTTGGTTTATTGTGACTGGTTAGGTGTTTTAATAATAGGATCGATGTTATTTTTTAATCTTTTTATTTCAGAGGAAAAGCTTTGGAAAGTATCTCTTTTTTTAGTTTTAGGTGGTTCTTTAGGAGGTTTATTGCTATTATTTCAATACAGTAATATAAGTGGTTTTGAAGCTTTAGTGCAAGGATTAAAAGTACGGTATATAGAGAGAAGTGGTGTTTTTTCCGAATTCTATTCTGATAGAGGGGTTAACTTATATAGTTCAAATACTTTGAGTTATTTATTTAGTCATTTAGTGCCGACAATTATTGGAGGATTGATTGCTGTGTGTTTTCTCATCGTTAAAAAGGGATTGAACTTCAAGTATCGTTGGATTTGGCTTGTTATTGTTCCAATTTTAGTACATATGATTGTACTCTTTAATTCAAACATTATTCATTTTCAAAATTTAGCGAAACTCTCACTTGTCTTTTCTTTAGGTGTGGCTTTTTGGATTGGAAAGAAGACAATAAAACCTGTCGTTGTAATTGCTATCTTGTCTATCAACATCTTTTTTTCCGTCTATTTTGTAACTCAATATTTTGATCAATATTCCAGTTCATCAGAAGTGTATGATAAAGCAGATTTTATAAGAGAAAATAATGATTTAAAAGCGAGTATTGTATTGGAGCAAGAAGGGTTTTCTGAAGATTTGGTATTACTTAGTTATTTAACTAAGCGAAATTTAACTTGGCAGAAAGATAGTACTAGTGCTTTCCTCAATAAAAGCAAGTATTCTGGTAAGATTGTTTTTTTAGGTTGGCCGCATAGGAATTTGGTAATAATACCTAATTAGCTATGCGTAGTGAATTTATTTTCAACCGTATTTATATTTGTTTAAATTATAACATTAGATGGTCTACTTAATATACCTTAAGAGATCTTTAGTGATTTTAATTGCTCCTTTGTGGTTTAGGTGAATGTAATCTTGAAACAATAAAGTATCCTTGTAATTTTTGTTTTCAGGGTAATTCAAAAGTAAATCACAATAAGGTTCTACTTCTTTCTCTAGTTCTTTAATGGCTCTTATTATTCTCTTATTTAATATCGGAGGAAATATAATTGTTAAATTATTGTTTTCTTTTATCTGAATTAGTAGGTCTTTGGTTTTATTTAATTTTACTGAATCAAGCATTACTTCAGAAGCGTATTTATTGTTAATGTTTCTGAATTTAAGTTTTGAATCTAGATAACCTTTTTGATGTGGGAATTGATTTAAGTCTTTGTTAAAAAGATAGTTCCAGTATTTATCATTTAATTTAAATATTGAATACAATCCAATGTTTTTTAGAGCAAAAGCACGAATAGGATTTTGCATTTTAAAATGTTTATAGACGGTAACATTATTTATTTGATGCATGAAAAGTGAATGCTCTTTTCTGTATGACTTTGTGTTTTTGAAAAAATTAAAGGGGTTTAAGACAAGAATTAATTTTTTATTCTTTTGTTTTGCGGCAAACTGTTTAAGATGAACTAATTGGTGAGGATTAATACCCGAAATACCATAATTGTATGAAGAAACTTTTAAGCTGTCAGAAATTATTTTAGGAATAAACGACATATTACAAGTTGAACTTCCCCAAAAAGTAATGTCTGAATTATTCTTAAAAGAATGATTAATTAGTCCAATTTCATTATTTGAGGAAATACTACTGAGTCTTTTTAAAAAATAAGATTGAACTGTATTTCCGATTAGAAATAGACTAATTAATATTAGTGTAAATTTTAATTGACTTATCATCTAAAATTGAAGATAAATAAATGGTTTGTCATTATTAAAACCCAAAACCATTAGAATTATACTTAGGCAGAATATAGCTAAGTTTTTTGATGTGTTTTTCTGATTTATCTTCATTGAAACTACAGTGATAATTCCCCAGAATAACAAACCACTAAACATTATAATTAAATCAAAATGACTGATCTCAATTTTTTGCATCCCAATATTAAAATCTCCAGAAAAATTTGAAGTAAACGGGTTGGATAAAATATAGAATAGGTCAGATAATACAGGCGTTAAACTTTCCCAATTTGTTGATTTGGAAAAGAGAATTGATAAATCTTCAAGTGAATTAGATCTGTAAAATATTCTTGAGGAGATGATTAGTAATGCAACTGAAATTACTCTTAGGAAATTGTATTTAATATACTTTTGGATAATGTACTTATCAAAAATCAAGCAGAGAAAACAGTAAATACCCCATATTAAAAAGGTAATATTTATACCATGCCATAAGCCACTTATTAAAAATGTTAAAAAAGCAGCGAAACACCAACCCATTTTTGTTTTTAATCCACTATATAAATATTCTTTAAACCATTTGTGCAAGGAAATGTGCCATTTTCTCCAGTATTCAGAAATGCTACTAGAAAGGTAGGGTTTATTGAAATTAGGACTCAAATTAATTCCAATTAATTTTGATATTCCCTCAGCTATATTACAGAATCCTGAGAAGTCAAGAAATATTTGAAAATAAAATAATACTGTTGCAATTACAATTGAAGTACCATTACTTAAATGAATATGATCATAAACGCTGTCAACAATCACACCACATCTGTCTGCTATAATTAGCTTTTTACATAAGCCTATCAGAATGAGAAATAGTCCTTCCTGAATGTTTTTGAATGATAATTTTACGCTTTTGGCTAACTGTCCACCTAAAGAATTGAATTTCTCGATAGGGCCTGAAATTAATTGTGGGAAAAACGCTAAATAGTTTGCGAAGTCAATGAAACTATGTGAAAATGTTATTTGATTTCGAGAACGATCTATTACATATCCAATCGCTTGAAAAGTAAAAAATGAAATACCTATTGGTACTAAAACTGTTTCAGTTCCTAGATTGATGTTTAATTTAAAAACTAGAAGTAGTGAAATATTACTTACAATTATCCACCTAATTTCATTTTTCAAAAATATTTTGTTGCCAAAATAGTTGAATAAGGTAGATAATATTAAAGCAGACAGAAGTATTGGAGAAATACTGCCATAAAATAAGTAACTAAAAATAAGTATTAAATATTTTTTAGATTTATTCTTTAAAAATGAAAATATCCCAAAAAATAAACAAACAAATATTAAATATTCAAAGGATATAATTGACATATTACCCCTTCCTTTTTTGAATTTCTTCTACTACACTTAATGTGATGTAAAAAAACAAAATAATAGGTATTGCTAAGTGTTTAAATATAGCAATGGAAACTACTCCTATTATAATAACGGAATATCTATAAATATTCTGTTTTAAGCCAAAACCTTTAAACTTTAAAGCAATTAGTGGTAATTCAGCAATTAGTAAATAGGAGAAAATTACTGTGATAGCAATTAAGAATACTTTATTGTCCAATATTACTTCGTGTAAGAGATCACCTTCCAGACTCGGGTTTAACCAAATTAAGGGAATCGTTACAAAAAACAAAGTATTAGCTGGCGTAGGTAGTCCTATAAAAGAATTAGATTGACGCGTATCAATATTAAATTTAGCCAATCGTAGTGCTGAGAAAATAGTAATCAAAAATCCAGAGAAAGGGATGTAGTTTTTATTTTCGAGAATGTCAACGAAGCCATTCAAGTCATAAGACTTGCAAAGCGCTACGTAAATTATTGTTCCAGGAACAAATCCAAAGGATACCATATCTGCTAAAGAATCCAGTTCTTTTCCTAAATTTGATTTAACTTCAAGTAAACGGGCGAAAAATCCATCAAAAAAATCTGCAACTGTTGCAACAATAATCAATAAAACACCTAGGTAATAGAAGTGATTTAAAAAGGATAGAACTGCTATGCAACCACAGAATAAGTTTAACGATGTTAAGGTATTTGGAATGATAGATCTCAAAATTTATGTCTTTAATATATTCAAAGATAAACTTTGCAATTAAAATATATAATAGTCTCTCATAAAAACCGTTGAATTCATAAGATAATTTCCGTAATTTTAAAATGAAAGCAAAATACAATGAATAATTTGAAACAATATATCTTAATAATTATAGTAATAAGTTTTAGTTTTAGTTTAACATCTCAGGTGAAATACAGTAATGAGTTTTTAGATCTTGGAGTAGGAGCTAGAGCATTAGGAATGGGTAATGCATATATAGCTAAGACAAATGACGTTACGTCAGGGTATTGGAATCCTGCCGGTTTACTTCAGTTAGAAAATAACATTGAAATTGGTTTAATGCATTCGGAGTATTTTGCCGGAATAGCAGCTTATGAATATGGTGGAATTGGATTTAAGATAGATGATAAATCTGCTGCTGGAATTACTTTTTTAAGATTTGGTGTTGATGACATTCCTGATACTAGACAATTATTTGATGCAAATGGGAATCCTGATTACAGTAAAATAAAGAATTTTTCTAGTACTGATAATGCCGTCCTACTTTCATATGCTAGGCAAGTAGGACCAAAAGAACTAACAATTGGTGGAAACGTTAAAATAGTCTACCGTCATGTAGGTGATTTTGCAAATGCAACAGGTTTTGGGTTGGATTTGTCAGCTCAATATCACAAGGAGAATTTGAAATTAGGAGTTATGTTACGAGATATTACAGGTACTTGGACCGCTTGGAGTTTTAATAACGATGAACTTGAGGATATTTTTATTTTAACAGGAAATGATGTGCCTACAAATTCAATTGAAATAACTGTTCCGAGAACAATATTAGCAGCAGGTTATGAATTTTCAATAAATGAAAAATTTGGAATATATCCTGAAATTGATTTAGCAATTACATTTGATGGACAACGGAATGTACTGATTGCTTCACAAGTATTAAGTATTGATCCAAAAATCGGTTTTGAAGCAAATTATAGAAATATGATCTTCCTTAGAGGTGGAATAGGTGGTTTTCAGAAAGAGTCTGAAATAGGAGGGGAAACAAAATGGAGTATGCAACCTAATATGGGAGTAGGATTAAAACTTAAAAAAGTATCATTGGATTATGCATTAACAAATATAGGAGATAACGCGTCTCTTTATTCAAATGTGTTTTCATTGAAAATAGGTATTAATAAAAGAAAATGATTAGAAAATTATTACTTAGTCTAATGTTTATTCCTGCAATCATTATTGCCCAGCCGGCTAATAGTTGGATAGATTATACCCAAAGTTATTTTAAATTCCCTATTATTAGTGATGGGGTTTATCGCATAAGCTATCAGCAACTGATCAATGCAGGAGTAAATGTCACGAACATTGATCCTCGAAATATTCAAATCTTCACTAAAGGTACTGAACAAGCTATATATATAGAAGGAGAATCTGACGGTACTTTTGATGGGAATGATTTCATAGAGCTTTACTGTGAACATAATGATGGTTGGTATGATCATATGTTGTATTCTGACTCCGCTCATGCCCTTAATCCCTATTATAGTATGTTTACGGATACTGCTTTTTATTTTTTAACATGGAATAATAGCACCTCTAATGAGCGTATGATTTCTGAATTTGATTTAAATTTTAATGCTTACACACCGTCTCCTTATTTTTGGCATGAAGAGAAGGATATCAATACTAAATCATTTAATGAAGGGCAAACAACCCAATACGGCAGGGCAGTTCCCGAATATTCTGATGGGGAAGGATGGTATGAACTGCTCATCAAAAGTCAGGATTCAGCACAAAAGAAATTAGCAACACCTTATAAGAAAGTTGGAGCTCCTAATGGATGGATTAAAACTAAGATAGCAGGTGTAGGTGAATATACTCACTTTGTTGAAATTTATTATAATGATAGTGTTATCTATAAAGATGATTTTACCAATACAACTACGGTTACTGTTGAACTTCCATTAAAAGTAGGCTGGGTAAATGATGATTCATATTTTTTATACAAAAGTGTTTCACCTGAAAAAGATTGGAAAGATAAATTTGCAGTAGCTTACTCTCATATTAGGTATGGAAGGCAATATAACTTAGGAGGAGAGAATAGTTTTATGATGCATATTCCGTCAGGAACTGAAGCGAAAGATTTATTAGTGCTTTCTAATTACGACAACTTAAATTCCACCGTGAAATTATATGATTTAACAGGTCGGAAAAGAATTACAGTTCAACCTTTAGGAGGTGAATATTATGCTCTAGTTCCAAATAATGGGATTGAAAGAAAGTGTTTCATTACTTCTGAAGCAGCAATTAGATCAGTTAATCAGTTGACCCCCGTTGGTGAAAAAGGATCAACAAAATTTGTAGATTATCAAACATTAATAACTCAAAAAGGAGGTGTTGATTATTTATTACTGAGCGCTTCAGTATTATTGGATGTTGCTGGTGATTATGGTGATTATAGAGAATCTAAAGGATTAAAAACAACGGTGGTTGACATGGCTCAATTGTATGATCAATTTAGTTATGGAATTAGAAAGCATCCATTATCTATTAAGTTTTTTGTAAAAACTATGATAGATGATTGGGGGTTTATTCCTGATTATCTGTTTTTATGTGGGAAATCAATTGCTATGAATTCTACAGAAGTAAGAACAGGTTCCGCTTATAAGGATAACATCGTTCCAACTTGGAGCGTTTTGGGAACCGATAATGGATTTACGCAAGGGCTTTTACCTGGGAGTGTATTAGATCCATCTTTAGCGACCGGAAGAATTTCTGCCACCACTGAAGATCAACTTCGAGATTACTTGTCCAAGGTTCAAGAGTATGAGTCTGCACCTGCTGAGGATTGGATGAAAAAAGTGTTGCATTTTGGGGGAGGTTCTAAAGCGCAAGAGCAAAAAAAATATAAAGATTATTTAGATGATTTTGCAACTAAAATATCAGGCTCTTATTTCGGAGGAGATGTTCATACTTTCCTGAAAAACACTTCAGATCCATTGCAGCTAAATTTAACAGATTCAGTGAGTCAATTAATAAACGAAGGGGTTTCCTTAATGACATTTTTTGGCCATGCTTATGGACAAAATTTTGATCAAAGTATTGATGAGCCTGAAAATTATAATAATAGTGGAAAATATCCTTTTATTCTTGCTAATTCATGTTTGATTGGGAATATTCATAAAAGTAGTTTTAACAGTGGCAGTGAGCGATTTGTCCTTTCTAAAGGGAAAGGAGCCATAGGATTCTTAGGGTCTTCTTCACTAGGCGTACCTAACTATCTTTATAATTATTCCAACTTATTTTATCAGAAAATGGGAGAAGATTATTATGGCTCACCTGTAGGTAAAGTAGTCCAAGAGGTTATCAAATCACTACAAAATCCATCAGATCCATTAAATAGAGATGTTTGCTCAAATATGACGCTTCATTGTGATCCTGCTATCGTATTGAATTCACATTCAAAGCCAGATTACAGCGTATACGGAATTAAGGGTTTCTCGCAACCCAATGTATATTTCAGCCCTAAGATTGTAACGAGTGAAATAGATTCATTTACTTTAAATATAATTGTTACTAATATTGGTCGAGCCAACGGAGACTCAATGTCAATTGATATTACTCGTAAATTTCCTTCTCAAACAAATCTAGACACAACTTATTCTATTTATTTAACTAAAGTATATTATTCGGATACCGTAAGAATTAGGATGCCAGTTGACAAGTTAAATGGAGCTGGTCTAAATAGTTTTTCAATATTTGTAGATGCTTTAAGTGAAGTTGATGAACTGGATGAAGTAAACAATATGGTTGATATTAATTTATTCATAAAATCAAGTGATTTAGTTCCTATTTATCCATATGAATATGCAATTGTACCTAATTCATCAACATCTTTAAAAGCTTCAACCGGAAATCCTTACGCTGCAGTGAATAATTATTATTTTCAAATTGATACAACCGATGACTTTAATAGTTCAAGTTTTTATGAGGAAGTCCTCACTAGTAAAGGGGGCGTTTTAACATTAGACCCTTCAATTTCGGTTGGGTTAAATGTATTTTACAACAGTTTCGCCGCGAATACGACTATAACATCTCCTCAAGTTTTCTTTTGGAGAGTAAGCGCTGACTCTGTTGGTCAAGGTGAGTTTAGTTGGAAGGAGTCTTCATTTCAGTACGTTTCAGGAAAAAGAGGTTGGGGGCAATCTCATTTTGAGCAATTAAAAAAAGACGAGTTTTTATTTTTAAATTACAACGAACCTACAAGAGATTTATCTTTTATTGAGCAGACAAAATCAATTAATTGTGTTACCCAGAAAAATGCTAAAGGTGATTTCGGTAGAGAAATTAAGTATGATATAAATGGTGCGATACAATGTTATTATTCTTCTATATATAAACACATGTTTTTTGTTGCTGTAATTGATAAGAAGACATTAATCCCTTGGCATCCTCAAGAGCATGGAGACTACGGTCACTTCAATTATAAAAAAGTAAAAAATGGTATAAATGAAAGAAATTTCTACTTTAGAATGGATATATCAGCAGAGGTAGATAGCTTAGTTAGTTTTATAAATGATGTCCCGGATAGTAATTACGTTTTGGTGTACAATCACCGTTCTCACAATTGTCAAAAATGGTTAGACCCTTCGCAACCAGTTTCTATTGGTTTTGAAGCTATGTTGAATGGAGTTGGTGCAAATACTGATTCATTAAAGAACTACCCAAATGATTGGCCTTATATTCTTTTCTTTCAAAAAGGAAAACCAAGTTCAACAAAAGAGACATTTTCAGCTATAGGTGATGAGCTTATTTCCTTAACGGGTGAAATGAAAAATAATTGGGAAAATGGATATTTAAATAGTAAGAATGTAGGCCCTACAAAAAAATGGGAGTCCTTGCATTGGCAACTTGATAATAAAGAAGTTGACAATGATGGAGATACAGCTTTTATTAATGTTTTTGGAATTGACACTAGTGGTAGGGAAACATTAATTATCGATAGTCTAGCAACGACAGGAGATTTATTTGGTTTGAATGATTCTTTGAGCGCTAGTGAATATCCTTATTTAAGATTGCAAGCATTTTTTGCTGATGATAACCTTAGAACTCCAAGTGATTTGGTAAGATGGCAGGTTTTATATGAAGAGGGTCCTGAGGCTGCTATTAATCCTTTGAGAGTTTCGGAATTTACAATGGTTGATACTATTAAACAAGGAGAAGACCTCTTATTTATTACATCAATTGAAAACATATCAAATACAGATATGGATAGTTTACAAGTCAGTTTTAGAATAATTGACAATAAGTATAATAATTTTCCTTTTACTTATATTTTAAAAGCACCATTACTAGCAGGCGACATTATTTACGATACAATTAAAGTCAATACAACATCTTTAATTGATCTCAATGATTTATGGTATGAAATAAATCCATTCGTTGGGGAAAACCCTTGGCAATTGGAACAGTATCATTTTAATAACCTTTTCTTACATCAGTTTTTTGTGACTGGAGATATAGAAAACCCTTTACTAGATGTTACTTTTGATGGAGTTCATTTACTCGATGGGGATATTGTAAATCCTGATCCTTATGTTTTAATTTCATTAGATGATGAAAATGAATTTTTAATTTTAGATGATCCTTCATTATTAAAAGTGTACATAAATTACCCTACTATTTCGGGACAAGATTCACTTGTTTTATTAGATAAATCTAAGTACGTTTTTAATGCCGCTTCTTTGCCGAATAATAAATGTACTATTGAATTTCAGGGTAATTTCGAAGAAGATGGAATTTATGAACTAAGAGTTCAAGCGCAGGATAGATCGAGTAATATTTCTGGTTCGGGAGATGGAAGTTATGATTATAGGATCTCCTTTGAGATTATTAATGAATCTAGTATTACACAGGTAATCAACTACCCTAATCCATTTTCTACTTCTACAAGGTTCGCATTTACTTTAACGGGATCAGAAGTGCCAGATTATGTCTTAATTCAAATTATGACAATATCAGGTAAGGTCGTTAGAGAGATCACAAAGGCTGAGCTAGGTCCTATTTATATTGGTAATAATATTTCAGAATTTGCATGGGACGGAACCGATACTTATGGTGATAAGTTAGCCAACGGAGTTTATCTTTATCGTGTAGTAATTAAAATTAACGGAGAAGACGTTAAAAATAGGGAGGAATCTGTTTTTAGCTCACAGAAAGAAACTTTGAGCGATAAATATTTCCAAAAAGGAATTGGGAAGATGTACATTCTTCGTTAGTTTTAAGAATATCCGATAGAAAAAATTCAAAAAAAGCCCAAGTCATTATGATTTGAGTTTTTTTTAGTCTTTCGATATTATAACTAATATTGGGCTTTTTGCTACTTCATCTTTCATAGCACTTAGTAAAATCTGAAGCATTTTTTTTCTAATTTGAACATCTTCTTCAATTAGAAAGTCTTTACCGTTTATAAGACTGATCCTTACTTTTGCACCATCTAGCCATTCTAAATCATTAATTTGATGTTGAAACGACTCGATATTTAGTGTGTGTTTTGTGAATCTTAAGTCTGCTACCATTTGCTTGAAAAATAATCCTAGGTTAGGTAACTCAGTACCGTCTAAAAATACAGTTATAGTCTCCATTAAATTTACTTTGTATTGCTATCACTCAATGACTTGATGATGCTTTTAATATGATTAGTTATTCCTTTTAAATTAAGGAATTAAGTGTTTGATGGTATTAAAAAAGCCCGAGTTTTTGACTCGGGCTTTTACGTTTTTCTTAATTATGTATTATTTAACTAATTTCTTTAAAGACGGAGAAAACTTAGTTAAATTGATGCCTTTTACTGCTGCTTTATATTCATCTATTGTTGGAGTTCTACCTAGTATTGTCGAAAGAACTACAACAGGTGTAGATGAAAGTAATGACTCTCCTTTTTTTCCGTCGGTATCTCCAACAACTCTTCCTTGGAAAAGACGAGTGGAAGTTGCCATAACAGTATCTCCAGGAGCTGCTTTTTCTTGGTTACCCATACAAAGGTTACAACCAGGACGCTCTAAGTACAAAATATTTTCGTAGGCTTTACGAGCTGCACCTTTAGGAGCATTGTCATCGAATTCGAAACCAGAATATTTTTGTAAAATATCCCAATCGCCTTCAGCTTTAAGTTCATCAACTATATTATATGTAGGAGGAGCAACAACTAACGGTGCCTTAAATTCTACTTTTCCATATTGATCGTCTATATTCTTAAGCATTTTAGCAAGAATTTGCATATCACCTTTGTGAACCATGCAAGAACCAATAAATCCAAGATCTACTTTTTTTGTTCCTCCATAATAAGATAACGGTCTAATTGTATCATGTGTGTAACGCTTCGAAACATCATCATTATTAACATCAGGATCGGCAATCATCGGTTCTTCTAATAAATCAAGATCAATAACAACTTCAGCGTAATACTTAGCGTTTGAATCTGGGGTTAAAGCAGGTTTATCACCTGATTTAATTTCGCCGATTCTACTATTTGCTATGTTAATCAATCCTTGAAGAACTTCTTTTTGGTTGTCCATCCCCTTATCGATCATAATCTGAATTCTACCCTTTGCAATCTCTAATGATTCAATCAAAGTATCATCCTCAGAAATACAGATGGAGGCTTTTGCTTTCATTTCTGCCGTCCAATCAGTAAATGTGAATGCTTCATCTGCTGTAAGAGTTCCTAAATGAACCTCAATAATTCTACCTTGGAATACGTTTTCACCACCAAAACTCTTAAGCATTTGAGATTGAGTTGCATGCACAACATCACGAAAGTCCATATAACTTTCCATTTTTCCTTTGAAAGTAACCTTTACTGATTCAGGAATTGGCATTGAGGATTCGCCAGTAGCAAGTGCAAGTGCAACAGTTCCTGAGTCTGCACCGAAAGCGACACCTTTAGACATTCTTGTATGAGAATCACCACCAATTATGATAGCCCAGTCATTCACGGCAAGATCGTTAAGAACTTTGTGAATAACATCCGTCATCGCAAGATATTTCCCTTTAGGGTCACGAGCAGTAATAAGACCAAAGTCATTCATGAACTTCATAAGTCTTGGGATATTTGCTTTAGACTTATCGTCCCATACTGAAGCAGTATGACAACCTGATTGGTAAGCACCATCAACAATCGGTGAAATCACAGTAGCAGCCATTGCTTCTAATTCTTGAGAAGTCATTAAACCTGTGGTGTCCTGAGATCCAACTATATTTACTTCAACACGAACATCCGATCCAGCGTGTAGAATTTTACCAGGGGTAGTTCCAACAGCATTTTTATTAAATATTTTCTCAACAGCAGTTAAACCTTGTCCTTCAATAGAAATCTCTTTTGAAGCAGCATAAACTTGAGGCGCTTCAATTCCTAAAGTCTTTGCAGCAAAAGTTTGAATCTTTTTACCGAAAACAACGGCATAAGATCCACCTGCTTTTATAAATTCAATTTTTTGTGGCGTAAAAGAGGCAGACATATCTACCAATTCTTGATCACCATTATATAATTTTTTTTCTTTAGTATTAATCGTTAAAACTGTACCTGTTTCTACAGAATACATGTTTTTCAATACAGGTTCTCCATCAGCATTACGAACAGTTTTCCCGTCAGCATCTTTTTGTTGAACCCAGTTTTTTAGGTCAATTCCGATACCTCCTGTTACACCAACTGTAGTTAAAAAAATTGGAGAAATTCCATTTGTACCTGCAATAATAGGGGCAATATTAATGAACGGAACATATGGACTTGATTCAATACCTGTCCATAGGGCAACGTTATTCACCCCTGACATTCTTGAAGAACCAACTCCCATAGTTCCTTTTTCCGCAATTAACATTACTCGCTTATCAGGATGCATCTCCTTTAAATCTGAAAGTTTATTTTGCATGTCCTTATTGTGCTCAAACAAACACTGTCCATGTAATTGACGATCGGACCTTGAATGCGCATCACCTCCAGGTGAAAGTAAATCTGTAGAGATATCTCCTACACCAGCAATATAAGTTACAATTTTAATTTTTTCTTGTACGTCTGGTAACTTAGTGAAAAACTCAGCTTTAGCGTAACTCTTTAAAATATTTTCAGCAATTGGGTTTCCTTTTTTGAAGGCTTCTTCCAAACGAACTGTATCAGCATCGTAAAGGAAAACTTGTGTTTTCAAAACTTTTGCAGCTTCGATTGCAATAGCTTCGTTACTTCCAAATGCTAAATCAAGAAGTACTTCAATTGAAGGCCCCCCTTTCATATGTGATAATAACTCGAAAGCAAAACTAGATGTTATTTCTTCTACTTTAGACTCACCTAAAATGATTTCCTTAAAAAACTTAGATTTAACACCAGCAGCGCTAGTAGTTCCTGGTAGAACATTGTAAATGAAAAAGTTAAGTGATTCTTTTCTGTAAGGATTATCTAAATCTTTAATTTGCGCAATGATTTCGCTAAGTAATTCAGCACTATCGATAGGTAGTGGGTTTAATCCCTGATTTTTTCTTGCTGCGATCTCCTTGATGTAATCTTTATATATGCTCATTATAGAAGTCTTTGGGTGTTAATTAATAGTTCTCAAAGTCGATCAAAAATAAGAAAAAGTCTCGATGAACTTAAATATATTGGAGTTAAATTGAGCTATTGGACGTTATTTTGAATGATTCTTCTTAATTCCTACGGGATTTTGGTTAGTTCGGAAGTGGAAACTTCATTACAAAAAAAGCCTTACTAAAAAGTAAGGCTTTTAATTTATTTTATTGGATATTAATTATCCAGCAATAACATCAAATTTGATAGTGGTAGAAACCTCTCTATGTAATTTAACTTCAGCTTCAAAAGATCCTAATTCTTTAGGGTTTCCTCCTATTACTTTAATTGCTCTTCTTTCTACTACAACACCAGCTTCTTTAATTGCTTCCGCAATTTGGATGTTGTTAATCGAACCAAATATTTTTCCAGACTCACCTGCTTTTGCTCCAACTTTTAAAGTTAATGCAGCCAGTGTAACAGCAATTGCTTCCGCTTCACCTTTTAGTTTTTCGTCTTTCTTCGCTCTTTGCTTGATTGTCTCTGCGTGCATTTTTCTAGCAGACTGAGTCGCTAGAATTGCCACACCTTGAGGAATTAAAAAATTTCTACCAAATCCGTTTTTTACAGATACGATATCATCTTTAAATCCTAATGGTTGTGCATCTTTTTTTAAAATTACGTCCATTACTCAGTGTTATTTTAAGTTATCAGCTACATACGGTAATAAACCAATCTGGCGAGCTCTCTTTACAGAATTAGCTACTTTTCTTTGAAATTTCAAAGAAGTTCCAGTGATTCTACGAGGAAGTAATTTCCCTTGCTCGTTTAAAAATCTTAATAAGAAATCAGGATTTTTATAATCGATGTGCTTGATTTTTTGCTTTAAAAATCTACAGTATTTTGCTTTCTTAACCTCAATTGATGGAGGCGTCAAGTATCTTACGTCGTCTGCCATTTCTTAAGATTTAGAAGTTTTTCTTAGTTTTCTACTGTTCGTGTTGAACGCGATAGCATGCTTGTCAAGCTTAACTGTGATGAAACGCAATAATCTTTCGTCTCTTCCGTAAGCAATTTCTAGCTCAGCGATTGCTGTTCCAGGAGCATCAAATGTAAATGTGTGGTAGAAACCTGTTGATTTCTTTTGAATCGGGTAAGCTAATTTCTTAAGCCCCCAATTGTCCTCATTCACTATTTTGGCACCTTTTTCTTTCAATAAGGTTTTGTAATCGTTCACAGTCTCTTTCAATTGATCGTCTGAAAGTACTGGAGTCATTACAAAAATAGTTTCGTACTGATTCATTTGTAAAACAATTTGGTTATTAATAATAATCCCGTCAATAAAAACGGAGGACAAAAGTACACAAATAAGTTTAATCTTCAAAGTTTACTTTTGTTATTGTACATTATAGTGGTCTCTTGAGTTAAAAAAATCATTGACTTAAACTTCATTTTTATCAAAAAAGCACAAGTGATTGTGATAAAATATATTAAATCAGACCTTTTAATTATTCCCACAGTGGTAGTTTTTTTATTCAAAAACCTGTTAAATAATTGGGATTGAGTATTTTTTTTGTAAAAAGGACAGTTGGGCTAGATATTCGATATTTTTTTCTGTTTAATATCTTTTATTGGACCTAAATTCGTTTTCTGCAAAACAAAATGGGGGAAACAGAAGTTTCATTTTAGAATTTAATTTAATAGGAATCATATTTTTTTTGATAAAAATTCAAGTACCATTTTATCAATGGTATTTTTAGATTTAGGATAGGGGGGTGTTTTCACGAGAGTGATTTAGAAAAAGAATTTGGTCTTAACTTATAAAGTTGAAAATGTTTTTCCTTTATTGAATATAATTACATCTTTGGTAAACTATCTCAATAGGCGATTTGCGCCGTTTTATTATTTAGCTTGAGGAAATCGAAGTAAAATTAAAATGATGTTAAAAATATTATCTCCATACGACCAATCTTTAATTAAGGAAATTCCTTTAGATGGAAAAGACGCTGTTAACCAAACGATCAAAATAGCCCACGATTTATTTCAAGACATACCAAATTGGCTTCCTGCATATCAAAGAATCAATATTTTAGAAAAAACGATTCAGCTTATGAAAGAGCGAAAAAGTGAATTAATTGAAATAGCAGCCAAAGAAGGAGGTAAACCATACAATGACACTATAGTTGAGGTTGATCGAGCAATAAATGGTGTTAAATTAGCGGCAGAAGGAATCTCTTATATAAAAGGAGAACAAATTCCAATGGAGCTTACAAAATCTTCAGAGGGAAGAATTGCATTTACAAGTAGAGAACCGATCGGAGTCGTAGCAGCAATTAGTGCTTTTAACCATCCGTTAAATTTAATAATTCATCAAACTGTTACTGCAATTGCAGTAGGATGCCCCATAATTATAAAACCAGCATTAACCACACCTTTATCTTGTTTGGCTTTTGTTGAAATGTTGCAAGAAGCTGGATTACCAAAAGGATGGTGTCAGGCTGTTATTTGTGATAATGAAGACGCTCAGCAATTGGTGACAGATAAGAGAATCAATTTTTTCTCTTTTATAGGTTCAGCAAAAGTTGGTTGGTATTTGAGATCCAAGCTTTCACCAGGAACGAGATGTGCATTAGAGCATGGAGGTGTTGCACCGGTAATTGTAGAAAAAGATGCTGACTTTAACGAAATGATTCCTGCCTTATTAAAAGGAGGTTTTTACCATGCAGGACAAGTTTGTGTATCTGTTCAAAGAGTTTTCGTAAATGAAGAGATTGCAGAGAAGTTAGCTTTATTGTTGGCTGAGGGTGCAAGCAACTTAATTGTTGGTGATCAAATGAACCGCAATACCGAGGTTGGTCCCTTAATATTGCCAAGAGAAGTTGATAGAGTGGAGCAATGGGTGAACGAAGCAATTGAAGCGGGGACTAAGGTTCTGTGTGGAGGAAAAAGAATTTCAGATAGTTGTTATGAACCAACCGTTTTATTTAATCCACCAATGGATTCAAAGGTTTCTACGTTAGAAGTATTTGGTCCTGTAGTTTGCGTCTACTCTGTAAAAACCAACGATGAAGCGATTTTAAAAGCAAATTCATTAGACGTCCATTTTCAAGCATCGATATTCACGAAAAATTTAGATGTAGCATTAAGTAGCGTTAAAAAAATAAACGCAACAGCAGTCATGGTTAATGATCACACAGCTTTTAGAGTAGACTGGATGCCATTTGGAGGTAGGGACAGCGCAGGGATTGGTATAGGAGGTATTCAATATTCCATGAAGGAAATGACTCGAGAAAAGTTAATGGTTATTAAAACTAAAAGTTTGTAAAATGCTTACTATATAAAGAGGAATGACATTTGTTAAATTATCCGTTGCTGTGGAAAACTTTAGAAGTAAATCACTAAATTTAAATTACTTTTTAACCTACATTTGTGGTAATGGAAAATTTTATAGTTTCTGCTAGAAAATATCGTCCTGCAACATTTGATACGGTTGTGGGTCAAATCTCCATTACTTCTACATTAAAAAATGCTATACTTAACAAGCAAGTTGCGCAAGCATTCTTGTTTTGCGGACCAAGAGGTGTTGGTAAAACAACATGTGCTAGGATTCTTGCAAAAACAGTAAATTGCATGAATATTACAACTTCGGGAGAAGCATGTGATAAATGTGAAAGTTGTACTTCTTTTTCTGATGGAAATTCAATGAATATCTTTGAGTTGGATGCTGCATCAAACAACTCAGTTGATGATATTAGAAGTTTAATTAATCAAGTTAGAATTGCTCCTACAGTTGGAACAAAAAAAGCATACATTATTGATGAGGTGCATATGTTATCTCAATCAGCATTTAATGCTTTTTTGAAAACACTAGAGGAGCCTCCTGCACATGCAGTGTTTATTTTAGCAACTACAGAAAAGCATAAAGTATTGCCAACAATACTATCTCGTTGTCAGATTTTCAACTTCAATAGAATTGGAGCGGATGATATGGCCGCTCATTTAGCTAATATAGCTGAAAAGGAAAATATAAAAGCAGATAGTGCAGCACTTCATATTGTAGCACAGAAAGCTGATGGCGGTTTAAGAGATGCGTTGTCTATTTTTGATCAATTAGTAAGTTTTAGCGGTGGAGAATTATCGTATGAAAATGTAATTAAGAATTTAAATATTTTAGATTTTGATTACTATTTCAAAACTGCTGAAATGATTCAGAAAAAGGAATTAAGTGGTTTGTTGTTACTTCTAAACGAAGTTTTAAATAAAGGTTTTGAAGACATTATTTTCATGAATGGTTTGGCAACCCACTTCCGAAACTTATTAGTAAGTAAAGACGAATCAACACTTCAGTTATTAGAGGTAGGGGATAGCGTTAAGGAAAAATATAAAGTTCAATCTGCAACAGCTAGTTTACCACTTCTAATTGGTGCTTTAGAAGTACTAAGTAATTTTGATGTTCAGTATAAATCATCAAAAAACAAGCGATTACTTACTGAGGTTACTCTAATGCAACTGTGCTCTGATGATATATCGGAAGGTAAAAAAAAAAGTCTCGTAGAATAAGTTTACCGATTCCTTTAATTTGGGGATCTAAGAATATTCCACAAACTACGAGAATTCAAGCTCCAAAACACAATCGTACTGAAGTAAGGGCTAGACTTCATAAAGAGGATAATATTCCAACAACTCGTAAGATTAATATTGTTAATAAAACAGCTTATAAAAAGGATAATTTATCATTAAAGGATATTCTTAATCCTAAATCAGAGGCCAATACTGTCCCTGCATATATCAAAGAGCAGTCCGAGCCTTTTACTCAAGATGAACTAGGAGACAAGTGGAGAAAGTTTGCCTATTCTGTGAAATTAAGAGATTTAGATTTGTATTCAACTTTAACCGTAAATGAGCCTGTATTAAAGAATAATTACTTGGTGCAATTAGCAATTTTCAATCAAGCTCAAGCAGTTGATATCAATAATAAAAAAGCCGAACTTTTACTGTATCTAAGAACTCAACTAAACAATACTAAAATTGATTTAGAATTGGTAATTGATAAAGATGCTGAAACTAAAGGTGTTTATACGGTTAAAGATAAATACGAGAAATTGGTAGAGAAAAATCCCGCAGTTGATTTATTTAGAAAAAAATTCGATTTGCATTTTTAAAATTCTAAATTGAATTTCTGATTTCGATAAATAATGATGAAATTTGAGCATGGTTAAAGTTTTAAGCTCAATTGCAATCGTATTCACTATTTTAAGTTGTGGTACTAAAAATTTAGAAGTAAGAAATCCAATTAGAATTGAAGAAGGTCCTCGTGTTGAAAAACCGAATATTACAAGATCATTTAGAACGGTAGAAGGAGATCCACTTAAGGTTAGAGAATATACATTGAAAAATGGTCTTAAAGTTTTTCTTTCTGTAAACAAGGACAAACCACGTATTCAGGCTTATGTTTCTGTAAAAGCAGGAGGGAAAAATGATCCGGCTAATGCCACAGGATTGGCACACTATCTTGAACATATGTTGTTTAAGGGTACAAGTAAGTTAGGAACTGTCGATTTTGCTAAAGAGAAGATTGAGCTTGATAAAATTAAAGCACTTTATGAAGTGTACAGGAAAACGACTGATTCTCTTAGTCGAGTTATAATTTATCATAAAATTGATTCAATTTCTCAAGTAGCATCAAAGTTTGTTTGCTTGAATGAATTCGATCAATTGCATTCTGCAATCGGAGCGAGCGGAACCAACGCTTATACTACTCATGAAAACACAGTCTATTTAACAGATATTCCAGCGAATCAATTAGAGAATTGGGCGAAGTTGGAATCAGAGCGTTTTAGTGAACCTGTATTGAGGTTATTTCACACTGAATTAGAAGCTGTTTATGAAGAAAAAAATAGATCTCAAGATAATCATGGTCGTCAGCAGTACTACGCATTACTAGAAGGACTTTATAAAAAGCATAATTACGGATTACAAACTACAATTGGAACGATTAACCATTTAAAGAATCCTTCGATGCTTGAAATCGAAAAGTATTTTTACAACTATTATGTTCCAAATAATATGGCCGTAATTCTTTCTGGAGATTTCAATCCAGATGAAGCGGTAGAGGTGGTGGAGAAGTACTTCGGGAATTCCGAAGCCGCTCCGGTAGATGAGTATGTATTTACCCAAGAAGATTCTATAAAAACACCAATAGAAATTACAATTAATGCACCCAATGCAGCTGGACTATTAATGGCTTACCGTTTTGATGGCGCTAAATCCCCAAATGTTTATTTGGCGAAAATGGTTGATATGGTGTTGAATAATAGTAAGGCTGGTTTGATAGATCTAAACATCAATCAACAACAAAAAGCAGTTGGTGTATATTCTGGAATTCAAGTAAGTAAAGATTATTCAATCCATGTTTTAGGAGGAGCTCCAACACAAGGGCAAACGTTACATGAACTAAAAGATCTAATCCTGACTCAAATTGATTTGGTTAAAAAAGGAGAATTTCCAGATTGGTTAATTCCTGCGATCATTAATGATTTGAAAGTTTCTGAACTGAAAGGATTAAATTCTAATAAGAACAGAGCTTCAATGATCAATACTGCTTTTGCGCAAGATTTAACATGGCAAGTGAAAGTGAATGAAATAAAAGCTTTGGAGAGAATTTCAAAAGCGGACGTTATCAAATTTGCGAATTCCTTTTATAAAGGAAACTATGTAGTTGTTTATAAAGAGCAATCAGATGATAAGTTGACGCGAGAAAAAGTAAGTAAACCAGCAATTACACCTTTAGATATTCCTAAAGAAAATAGATCGAAATTTTTCAATGCATTTAATGAAAGTAATAATCCAAAACCAATTTCGCCTTTGTTTATTGATTACAAAACGCAGATATCACGGTCTAAATTAAAAAACGGAGCACCTTTATACTATCAGGAGAATAAAGACAATGAATTGTTTACGTTGAGGTTTGTTGTGCCAGTTGGTTCATATCATAATGCCTTGTTGCCATTTGCAGCGAGTCAATCAAAATTATTGGGAACTAGTAAATATACTGCTGCGGAATTAGCACAAGAGATGTACAAGTTGGGAATGGATTATTCAGTAGGTGTCGGTCAAAAAGAATCTTACATTACTTTAACTGGGTTAACATCTCAAGTTGCACCAAGCTTGCAATTGTTCCAAAGTATTTTAACAGATTTACAAGCAGATCAGCAAGCGGTAGAAGGATTAATCAGGAAGACACTTCAGCAAAGAGAGAACGCATTAAAAAATCCAAAACAAATCTTGTGGAATGGACTACAGCAATTTGCTGTTTTCGGGAAAGATTCACCGTTACAAAATGAATTATCAAACGAAGCAATTACAAAACTTCAATCTGCCACACTACTAGAAGAATTAAAGAAGGTATTTTCATATAAAAGTGAAGTGTTGTACTACGGAGCTTTGTCTAAAGAAGGAATCACAGCTGAGATTAATAAAATTGTACAAGATGTTCAGGTTGATCTTCCTGTTTTTAAAACGTACCAACGACTGTCAATGACATCAAATAAAGTATATGTTTTAGATTATGATTTAAAACAAGCTGATATTTTGATGTTAAGTAAAGGAACTGTTTTCGATAAGAAAGAAATGACAGCAGCTAAAGTATTTAATGAGTATTACGGAGGCGGAATGTCGTCTGTAGTTTTTCAAGAAATCAGAGAGAAAAAAGCACTGGCTTATTCTTCTTTTGCAACATATACAACAGCGAGAGATACTGTAAAACCACAATATACATTTGGATATTTAGGAACACAAACAGATAAAACAATTGAAGCGATCGAAGCAATGTTAGGTTTACTAAAAACAATGCCAGTTGACACACTGAAGTTTGAACAAGCAAAATCTTCCATCAAACAAAAAATAGCATCTAACAGAACTACTAGAGCGGGGAAGTTATATAGTTACTTAGCCGATCGTAAATTGGATTATTCTTACAGTAAACAAAAAGATATTTACGAAGGTTTAGATGAATTAATGGTAGCTGATATAGTGAATTTTCACAAGGAGAAAATAGCAAATAATCATTACACAATAATCATAATTGGAAATACAAAGGAACTAGATATGAAAGCGCTTCGTGATTTTGGAGAAGTAGAATTGTTGCAAGTTGCTGATTTATTTCCTTATTAGTACCACGTTTTTAAGGCGTATAGGAAATTAGAAATTCCATCTTTCAAATGCAATACTTTTAACCTTTGAAAGTGCGCCGAAAATAGTTATATTTGACGTCCAAAATTTACTTAACAAATATTTGATATGGCTTCAAAAATAATTTACACTAAAACAGATGAAGCTCCAGCATTAGCAACGTATTCATTTTTACCTATTGTAAAAGCGTTTACTGAAACTGCAGGAGTAGAAATTGAGACTAAAGATATTTCTTTAGCAGGAAGAGTAATTTCGTCTTTTCCAGAATTTTTAAAGGAAGATCAACGAATCAGCGATGATTTAGCTGAATTAGGGGAATTGGTTAAAACTCCTGAAGCAAACATTATTAAGTTACCTAATGTTTCTGCTTCAGCACCGCAGTTAACTGCTGTTATTACAGAATTACAAGCGGATGGATATGCTTTGCCTGATTATCCTGAAGAGCCAAAAAACGACGAAGAAAAAGCTATTAAAGCGAAATACGATAAAATTAAAGGATCTGCAGTAAACCCGGTTTTAAGAGAAGGGAACTCTGACAGACGTGCTCCTAATGCGGTTAAGAATTATGCTAAGAAAAACCCACATAGAATGGGTGCTTGGTCAAAAGATTCTAAATCTCACGTTGCATCTATGTCGCAAAAGGATTTTTATGGTTCAGAAACTTCTACTACAATTGAAAGCGCTACTGAATTTAAAATCGAATTTGTTGACGTAAATGGATTAGTAGAGCAATTAAAAGGATTTGTTCCAGCTTTGGCAGGAGAGATTTTAGATTCTTCTGTTTTAAACATGACTGAATTAAAGTCATTTCTAGCAAAAGAAATCGCATCTGCTAAAGAGCAAGGTGTTTTGTTTTCATTACATATGAAAGCAACAATGATGAAGGTGTCAGACCCAATTATTTTTGGAGCTTGTGTTGAGGTTTTCTACGCACCAGTTTTCGAAAAATATGCAGCTGAATTTTCAAAATTAGGAGTTGATACTTCAAATGGTTTAGGTGATGTTTATGCAAAAATTGGAGATTCTCCATTGAAAGCAGAAATTGAAGCAGCTATTGACGATGTTTATGAAAATGCGCCAGCAATGGCAATGGTAAATTCTGATAAAGGAATTACTAACCTACATGTTCCTTCCGATGTTATTATTGATGCATCAATGCCTGCAATGATCAGAACTTCTGGTCAGATGTGGAATGCAGAAGGAAAAGGACAAGATACTAAAGCAGTTATTCCAGACAGATGTTATGCTGGTGTTTACCAAGCAACAATTGATTTCTGTAGAGAGAATGGTGCTTTTGATCCTAGAACGATGGGGACAACTCCTAACGTTGGTTTAATGGCTCAAAAAGCTGAAGAGTATGGATCTCATGATAAAACTTTTTCTGCAAAAGGAAATGGAACAATCAGAGCGGTTGATACGAATGGTAATGTAATCTTATCTCAAGCAGTTGAAACTGGAGATATTTTTAGAATGTGTCAAGTTAAAGATGCACCAATCCAAGACTGGGTTAAATTGGCTGTTTCTAGAGCAAGAGCTACTAAATTACCTACTGTGTTTTGGTTGGATGAGAACAGAGCACATGATGCTGAGGTTATTAAAAAAGTAAACAAGTACTTACCAAATCATGATACTTCAGGATTAGAAATCTTAATTAAAGATCCTGTAGCTGCAACACTTTATACTTTAGATAGAGTTAAAGCTGGAAAAGATACAGTTTCTGTAACAGGAAATGTTTTAAGAGATTACTTAACAGATTTATTCCCGATTTTAGAATTAGGAACTTCTGCAAAAATGTTATCTATCGTTCCTTTAATGCAAGGAGGTGGATTGTTCGAAACTGGTGCTGGAGGATCTGCTCCAAAACATGTTCAGCAATTCAACGAAGAGAACTACTTAAGATGGGATTCTTTAGGAGAATTTTTAGCCTTAGCAGTTTCTTTAGAGCATTTAGCAATTACGACAGGAAATAAAAAAGCGCAAGTTTTAGCGG
>MDTF01001601.1_pt1 | contig 60057 bp, 47 predicted proteins | sample 811191 | NCBI WGS metagenome assembly MDTF01 (sample SAMN05326649, study PRJNA326480) | marine metagenome | isolation source: seawater | place: Southern Ocean | collected 2011 | reverse complement strand
ATAATTGTGGATTAATCTGTATTCCAGTTTGTCCTACGTGTTCACTATGAGGACGCCAACCGATATCGCTAACTGGCTTAGAGCATGCTGTTCCCGCATTTAGGACCTCCGCTAACTCAGTTATAATACCCCAATTTTCAGGCCCCTTCATACCTCTTCCTGCAGAAACAACTCGTTCAGCTTCAGGTAGAGGGACATTACCTGATTCATTTTGTGATTCACCAAAAATTGTTTTCCCTTTGGAGATAATATTTCTGACTTCAATTATAGATTCAATATCTTCTAATGATATTATTCCAATACTATTAGGTACTATTCCAAGAATTGTACAATTAGATTTGCTCGAGCATTTTTCAATTCCTTTAGAAGAAAATGCACTTCTATGAACGTTAATGGGCTCATAGTTAACAGGTAGTTCGGTTACATTAGAGATAGCAGAAGAGCTTAGCAGGGATGACATCACACCAATTAATGATTTCCCATTGGCGGTTCCATTTACTATTATCAATTTTCCATTGAACTCTTTTGCAATATCAGATAAGACTGTTGCAAAAGAAAATGGCTCAAATTGTTCAATTCCTTGAATATGTATAATTCGGTCTGCACCATGATTTCCAAGATCGGCTAGATGAGAATCACATTCTCCAAAAACTACCGCAATGGCTTCAGTTCCTATTTCTTTTGAGCATCTAGCACCATAATTAACTGCTTCAAATGTTGTTTTTTTAAATTTTTTATTCCAAGTTTCTGCGTAGATAATTACCATCATTATATAACTTTAGATTCTTCATTTAATAGTCTAACTAACTCCTCTATATTTTCTGAAGAGATTATTTTTACCGCTTTTTTCTCCGGTGGAGCTGAAAAGGAAATTGACTCACTAAGAGATTTCGCGCCACTCAATTCGATAACTTTCAAGGTCTTGCTGCGGGCAGTCATAATTCCTCGCATATTTGGTATTCGAAGCTCTTTTTCCTCTACAAGTCCTTTTTTTCCTGCTATTATAATTGGCAGGTTTGCACTTGCAGTTTCTTTACCTCCATCTGTTTCTCTTACAGTATTTGCAACATTATCATTTATCTCAAGCCCGATACAAGCGTTAATAAAAGGAAGATTCAAGTTTGCCGCAAGCGCACCTGGAACTATGCCACCATTATAGTCAATGGACTCTTGACCACATATTATTAAGTCAAATTCATTTTCTTTAATGAAAAAAGCTAATTCTTGTGAAGTCTGTATTCCATCATTCGGCACTCCATCAAGTCGATATGCATCGTCAGCACCTATCGCTAGTGCTTTGCGAAGGGTTTGTTCAACATCAGAGTCTCCAAATGTTATCACAGATACAACACCACCGTGCTCTTCCTTGAGCTGCAAGGCTTTAGTTAAGCCAAACTCATCGTATGGGTTGATTACAAATTGAACGCCGTCTTTGTCCAACGAATGTCCGTCTGAAGTAAACTTAATCTTGGATGTTGTGTCGGGAACATGGCTAATGCAAACTAATATTTTCATGGTAACTCTTTAAACTTATCGGATAATATAAAGGAATCGTTACAAAAATACATCGGAAGTGCTTATTTTTGCGGTCCTTAATGAACAAAAGATATGCGTGAAATTCAATTTCGTGAAGCGGTAGCTGAAGCCATGAGCGAGGAAATGCGTAAGGATGAGACTATTATCCTTCTGGGAGAGGAGGTTGCTGAATATAACGGAGCGTATAAAGCATCTAAAGGAATGTTAGATGAATTTGGTTCTAAAAGAGTAATTGATACACCTATTTCAGAACTTGGATTCGCAGGAATTGCAGTTGGTGCAGCTATGAACGGCCTTCGTCCAATTGTTGAATTTATGACATTTAATTTCTCAATGGTAGCCATAGATCAAATTATTAGTAATGCTGCCAAGCTAAGACAAATGTCAGGTGGCCAATTAAGTGTTCCCATTGTCTTTCGTGGACCTACTGCCTCTGCCGGTCAATTAGGGGCTACTCATAGTCAAGCTTTTGAAAGTTGGTATGCGAACTGTCCGGGCTTGAAAGTTGTTGTTCCATCTAATGTTTATGATGCGAAAGGTCTTTTAAAATCCTCAATTCAAGATGATGACCCAGTTCTTTTTATGGAGTCTGAGCAAATGTATGGGGATAAAGGACAAGTTCCCGAAGAAGAATACACAATACCTATAGGTGTTGCAGACATTAAGCGTTCAGGAAAACATGTTACTGTGGTTAGTTTTGGAAAAATCATAAAAATTGCTCTCGATGCGGCAGATGAGCTCTCTGAAGAGGGAATTGAAGTCGAGGTGATTGATTTGCGAACAGTTCGACCTTTAGATTATGATTCAGTGATACAATCCGTGAAAAAGACTAATCGTTTAGTTTGTCTTGAGGAGGCTTGGCCATTAGGAAGTATATCGACAGAATTGACTTATATGGTGCAGAAAAAGGCATTTGATTATTTAGATTCCCCAATAATTAGATTGACTACGGCAGATACTCCCGCAGCCTATGCTCCAACTTTAATGGAAGCATTTCTTCCAAATAAGAAACAGTTAATTAAGGCAATACGAGAAGTTCTTTAAGAGGAAAGAAATAATATTTAATAAGAGATAAACCGGTTTAATCGAAATAAATTAATAATCATGAATAATCAATCTGTAGAAATAATCATCCCGTTTTTAGGACTAATTGGTCTTGTCGTAATGATATTTAAGGCAATATGGGTTAGTAAGCAAGATCAAGGCGATGCAAACATGATAGAGTTGGCAGGTCATATATCTAGGGGTGCCCTAGCTTTTTTAAAGGCAGAGTGGAAAGTTCTTGGAGTTTTTGTTGTTTTTGCAGGTGGACTTCTAGCGTGGTCTGCTGAATTGGAAAAAGTTGCAGAGCATACAGATTGGGTAATTGCTATAGCATTTTTAATTGGCGCTGTTTTCTCAGCTTTTGCCGGATGGATTGGTATGAATATAGCTACAAAAGCTAATGTTAGAACAACTCAAGCCGCAAGGACATCTCTAGCACAAGCTTTGAAGGTTTCATTTACCGGAGGAACGGTAATGGGGTTAGGTGTTGCTGGTCTTGCTGTTCTGGGACTAAGCACACTCTATATTTTATTTACAGGAATGTATGACAACATGCAGCAGGCCCTAGAAGTCCTTGCGGGATTCTCTCTTGGTGCAGAATCTATTGCTTTATTTGCTCGAGTTGGTGGAGGTATTTTCACAAAAGCCGCCGACGTCGGGGCTGATTTAGTTGGTAAAGTTGAGGCAGGAATTCCAGAAGACGATCCAAGAAATCCAGCAACTATTGCTGACAATGTGGGAGATAATGTGGGCGATGTAGCAGGAATGGGTGCGGATTTATTTGGTTCATATGTGGCAACTATGTTAGCAACTATGGTTTTAGGCCGGGAAGTTATTTCAGATGACAACTTTGGAGGTAATGCCCCTATTTTACTCCCAATGCTAATTGCTGGATTAGGAATCATATACTCTATTGTAGGAACACTATTTGTTCGAATTAAAAATGATTCATCAAGTGTTATGCGGGCGATGAATTTTGGTAATTGGAGTTCAATGATATTAACTGCGATTTCGAGTTACTTCGTTATTCAATGGATGCTCCCTGAAATCATGACTTTTGAAAGAGGCGATGTTATTAGAGAGATTTCTCAAATGGATGTTTTTTGGGCTATCATACTAGGTTTGGTTGTTGGAACATTAATGAGTCTGGTGACGGAATACTATACATCAATGGGTCGTCGACCTGTAAATAGCATCATTCAGCAAAGTTCAACAGGTCACGGAACAAATGTTATTGGAGGGTTGGCTATTGGAATGGAATCTACAGTTCTTCCAATAATCATTTTAGCGGCAGGTATATATGGTTCTTTTGAATTAGCAGGCCTTTATGGAGTGGCAATTGCTGCTGCTGGAATGATGTCGACAACCGCCATGCAGTTGGCTATTGACGCATTTGGCCCAATCGCAGATAATGCAGGGGGAATCGCTGAGATGAGTGGACTGCCAAGTGAAGTCAGAGAGCGCACAGATAATTTAGATGCTGTTGGAAACACAACAGCTGCCACTGGTAAAGGGTTTGCCATTGCTTCAGCAGCACTTACCGCATTGGCATTGTTTGCAGCGTATGTTGGGTTAGCGGGAATAACGAGCATTGATATTTACAAAGCAGATGTATTAGCCATGCTTTTTGTCGGAGCCATGATACCATTCTTCTTTAGTTCGTTAGCAATATCAGCTGTTGGAAAAGCAGCCATGGAAATGGTTCGTGAAGTTCGCAGACAGTTCAAAGAAATTCCTGGAATAATGGAAGGTACAGGGAAGCCTGAATATGAAAAATGCATTGAAATATCAACTGCAGCATCGATTCGTGAGATGGTTGCTCCAGGGGCTTTGGCACTATTGTCCCCTGTTGTTGTTGGTTTTGCGTTTGGACCGGAAGCATTAGGAGGATTGTTAGCAGGAATAACTGTTAGTGGTGTTCTTATGGGGATGTTTCAAAATAATGCAGGCGGCGCATGGGATAATGCTAAGAAGTCTTTTGAGAAAGGTGTAGAGATTGATGGAAAAATGGAATACAAAGGTTCGGAGGCTCATAAGGCATCTGTTACAGGGGATACTGTTGGAGATCCTTTTAAGGACACTTCTGGACCCTCAATGAATATTCTAATCAAGCTAACCTCAATTGTTGCTTTAATCATTGCTCCATTTATTTCGGTAGTAGATGCTTCTGAACAGAGTTCTCATTCACCTGAAGTAGTAATAGAGCATCATGTATGTTCTTCAGAATGTGAAAAAGAAAATTCAGATTGTCCACATCACAGCTGAAGCTTCAGAAAATTTAATACAATAAAAAAACCCGCACTTATTGCGGGTTTTTTATTGTAATGAGAAATGTTTAATTCGTCTTAACTATTTAACTCTGAATCAATTTTTGAAATAATCTTACCCAAGTCCTCTGCATTCTCACTGAAATCATTATTATCCACATTAATAATTAGCAATTTCCCTTTATCGTATCCTTTTACCCAATCTTCATATCTAGTATTTAGACGCTTTAGGTAATCAAGACGAATGGAATTTTCATATGGTCTTCCTCTCTTTTTTATTTGATCAACTAATGTTGGTACTGAGGCATTTAGATAAATTAATAAATCGGGAGGATTTATAAATTCTTCCATTAAATCAAATAGTTTCATGTAGGCATCAAAATCTCTTGATGACATTAGCCCCATATCATGAAGGTTAGGTGCGAATATCGTGCTATCCTCATAAATAGTTCTATCCTGAATGACTGTCTTACTACCCTTTCGGATATCGTGTATTTGCCTAAATCGACTATTAAGAAAAAATATTTGCAAGTTGAATGACCAGCGCATCATATCTCCATAAAAGTCATCTAAATAAGGGTTCTGTTCAACTTCTTCGTAATGAGCATCCCAACCATAATGTTTGGAGAGTAATGTCGTAAGGGTTGTTTTTCCTGAGCCGATATTTCCGGCAATAGCAATATGCATGATCTAATTTACGTTTTGGAGAGCTTAAATTTAAGGATTTCTTCTATATTTTTCCTATCGTTTGATAAACGTGGAATTTTATTTTGACCACCAAGCTTGCTTTTGGATTTTAGCCAATTATGAAATATGTCTTTTTCTGCTTTTATTATTATCGGCATTCTGAGAATTAAATTATTATATCTTTTTGCTTCGTAATCAGAATTAAGGTTTTTTAATTCATTATCAAGAACTTCTGCAAATTCTATATAACTACTGGGTTCAATAGAAAATTCAATTAACCATTGATGTGCTCCGTTTTCTTTTCTATTCATGAATAGTGGAGCAGCAGTATAATCAATAATTTCAGCATGTGTTTTTTTTGCGGCTTTAGAAATTGCTTGATCAGCAGTTTCTATCATAAGCTCTTCCCCAAAAGCATTTATAAAATGTCGTGTGCGTCCCGTAAGTTTTATTCGATAGGGATTCAATGAAGTAAACCGGATAGTATCCCCAAGAATATACCTCCACAACCCACCATTAGTGCTTATTATCAAAACATAATCAGTTGCTTCAGTTACCTTTTCAAGGTTAATTGTTTTAGATATTCGTCCATTAAAACTATTTAACGGGATGAATTCATAAAATATGCCATGGTCTAGCATAAGAAGCATTCCTGATTTTTCAAGGCGGTCTTGAATCGCAAAAAACCCTTCAGAGGCATTATAAGTTTCTAAAAGTTGACAGTCTTTCGGAAGGATCTTTTGAAAACTGTCAGAATACGGAGTATAACTCACACCGCCATGACAAAAAAGCTCAAGTTTGGGCCATATTGAACTCAGAGAATCACTGCCATGTATTGAAAGCACTCTTCTTATTAGGACAAGCATCCAGGAGGGAACACCGAAAAGCGAAGTTATATTTTGATTTATAACTTGGCGAGATATTTTCTCTACTTTTTCTTCCCAATCTTCAAGTAGAGCGATATCATTTGTAGGCGTTGACCTCCATTCTGCCCAGAATGGTAGGTTCTGTATCATTATCGCAGAAAGATCACCGGAATAAGAGACATCCTTAAGATTATTAATCTTGCTTGACCCGCCTAGACGCAATGATAAGCCATCAAACAATTCACTTTGAGGACATTGACTTGTATAAATAGCGAGTAAATCTTTGCCAATAGATAGATGACACTCATCAAGTGATTCTCGACTGACTGGTATAAACTTACTTTTAGAATTTGTTGTTCCACTACTTTTAGCGAACCACTGAATAGGTCCATCCCAAATTACATTTTGTTCCCCTTTCATGGTTCTTTCTATCCACGGAGTAAAGGATTCATAATTGACAATTGGAAGAGCATCTTGATATTCTTCAAATGACATTTCTTTATGAATACTATGTTTTTTTCCGTAATCGGTTTTCTCCAAATGTGATAAAAGATTTCTTAAAACTCGCTGTTGAGATGTATGCGGCTCCTTTTTCATTAAATCAATGCCGGCGATTCTACTTTTTAAGCGCCATTTAATTAAATCTGTAATAGGGGAAAAAGCCATAGGTTTAGTGTAAGTACCTTTGAAATATAAAGTTAATCAAATACTATGTTCGCAGAAGGCCCCACACGTAAGTTGCTTAATGCTCTAAAATCTCCTGTTCAGGTATACGCCGAAGTGGGAGAGCATGTTCTGCATTTAAATTCACTAATAGGCAAATCATTATTTCTAAAATCAACAGGGATAGCTGTTTGTAAATCCTGCTTAAAAAAATTTGAAGATCTTTTCAGAATGGGGTGTTGTAAAAAATGTTTTTTTGAGAGCCCATTAGCAGGAGACTCGATTTTACGTCCAGAGCTAAGTACAGCTCATCTGGGGATTGAAGATCGCAATTTAGAACATGAAAAATTATTTCAATTACAACCTCATGTTGTGTATTTGGCAGAGGCTGGCCACATAAAGGTCGGTGTGACCAGGCTTGATCAGATTAACAATCGATGGATGGACCAAGGTGCGCGGCGTGCTATAGTAATAGCGCAAACAAGTAATCGTTTCGAAGCAGGATTAATTGAAGTAGAGTTAAAGAGATTTTATTCGGACAAAACAAATTGGAGAAAAATGTTATCTAATGAAATAGATGGAAGAGATCTTGAGAAAGAAGCAATCAAGTCGCAAGATTTTTTTCCAGATCATTTGAGGAAATATTTTAAATCTAACGGTAAAGAACAAGAAATTTTGTTTGATTGCAGTTTTTTTGACAAAAAAATATCTAGTGTGATTTTAAAAGGAAAAAGTGAAATAGAAGGAGAACTATTTGGTCTTCGGGGACAGTATTTACTTTTTGCCGATGGCCGTGTAATAAATATTAGAAGTCATGAGGGACAGATTTTATTTTGGAAATATTGATGATTTTTTTCAATCTTCTAGTATCTCAGAAACTTGAAACTTTAACTTAAAAAGCCAGGAGCCTAAATACATAATTGGTGTATCAAATAGTGCGCACAGCACTTTGAATAACCATCCGTCTAAAATCATTTTCCCGATACTCCCTAAGGACTCTGTATCAATGAAAATAACACCAATTACCATTGTGGTATCTATTAATTGAGATATGATAGTTGAGAAATTGTTTCTCAACCATAGGTGGTTGCCTTTTGTGAGCTTTTTCCAAAAATGGAATATGCGCACATCTACTAATTGCGCAAATAGGTATGCTGCCATTGACGCAAGGATAACACGCTGCGAATTTCCAAACAATAAATTATAAGAATTATCGGATACTGGAGAGTTATCTATGGCAGTAAATTGTGCTCCTAGCCATATTACAAACAGCACAAAGATTAAAGCTATAAGTCCTCCAAGAATAACATAATTTGTTCTCCTGCGCCCATAAAATTCTGAAAGAAAGTCAGTTATTAGAAAAGTGATTGGGTAGGGGAGGACTCCTGCAGATATGATAAAAGTATAAAAACCTAAATCTAGAGTTATGAATTTATTCGCTATTAGATTGCAAACAACCAAAGAGGCGATAAAAAGCCCTGCCAAAATAACATAAATAAGAAAAGCAGAGCGGTTTTGTTTGACATTTAATCTGGAGTCCATTAGAAGCTTTTCAAAGTTTAAAATCCATAAGTCTCATCTGAGCGCCATTTAATTCTTCGAGTGTCTCTATTTGCTTTTCTAAATCTTTTAAAAATAAACTTTTCGAGGAAAAAAACATTTTACTTGATTTTACTTGTAACATATTTAAAGCTTCTTGTAAAGGATCTTTTTGGGTTGGGAAGAACACTAATCTTGCAGGCTTTTCAAAGCCCGATTGTACATCTTTGATTACATCCATAAGGCCCCCAAATTCATCGATTAATCCGATCTTAAGGGCATCACTACCGGAATAAACATGACCTTTTGCAAGGCTATCTACTTGGTTTAAATCAATCTTTCGGCCTTCACTAACAACAGATTTAAATCTGTCATATGTATGATTAACATTGTTTTGTAATACAGCCATAACTTCAGGACTGGGCTCGTTATCAATAGTTATCAAATTACTTAAAGGATGTGTACCAACTGACTGCGTCTTGATTCCAAGTTTATTGTGCATTAGTTCTTCTGCGCTAAACATAAGCCCAAAAACCCCAATTGATCCAGTAATAGTCATCGGAGAAGCATAAATCTTTTTACAAGGAGCTGCTATATAGTATCCGCCAGAAGCAGCCACATCACCCATACTTACATAAACAGGCTTTTCGTTAGCCAACAGTGATATATTTCGCCAAATCATATCACTTGCCAGAGCAGACCCTCCTGGTGAGTTGATGCGCAAAATAACGGCTTCTATTCTCTTGTCTTTTCTGATTGCCTCGATTGCCTCATTCATTCCTCCATCAGTTATTGATCCATCATTACCGCCGCTTCCATCTTTAATTTCACCTTCTGCTACTAATACTGCAATCTTGTGCAGTCCAGATGGCTCTTTAAGCGACTTTTTGTATTGAGAAATTCCAATTATTTGATCATCGTTAATTTTATGTGAAAGAATACCTTCGAGAAATTTTTTTATACTGTCAGGGTAAAGATTTTGGCTCACGAGACCATATTTTAAAGCTATTTCTGCTTGCACGAGAGGTTCAGAATCCAGTACTTTATCCCAATGAGATTCCTTTGATAGTTTTGGTATAGATTCAAAAATATCTTTTTCTATGGTTGACCAGAGAGAATTCAGTCGAGCAGAAGTTTGTTCGCGATTTGCGCTGGACATTTTATTTGTAATGAATGGTTCTCCTGCACTTTTGTAAATATTGTCATTTCCTCGAATCAAGTGAGCTTTCACTCCCAATTTATCAAAGGCATCTTTCCAGTATATAGGTGAGCTGCTGAGGCCACTTATTTCTAAAATCCCTTGAGGCGCTATTATGATTTCGCTACAAACAGATGCTAGATAATAGGCTTTCTGGGTATATATTTTTCCTGAGGAAATAATAGTTTTGCCTTTATTTTTAAATGCTTTTAACGCATTTCTTAATTCCTGAAGGCTCGCATAGCCAGTTTCAAATAATCCAATATTTAACCAAATTGCATCTATTTTTGGATCAAGTGTCGCGGCATCGATGGAAACTAATATATCTGTTAATGAAAGACTTTGTGGTTGATCTAAAAGTTGAGAAAAAAATTGAATTGTTGCATTTGGCCTATCTTCAATAACTCCATCAAGATTGATTTGTAATGTACTATTATTTAATATTTCTATTTCACTTGAGGAAGAGCTAGCGGCTATACCTATGCTAAGAGATACAAGAAAAATAAATATGATGCCAGCGATGACTCCTAAAAAGCTTGAAAAGAATATCTTCATAGAAAAGATGAATTTAATTAAATAAAAATTATGGACGGGAAGATACGGTCTACTGATCAAAGAAACCGCGTTTTAATCTTATTGGGAAGTAATTTAGAAGATCCAATTTCTGTAATCAAGGCTGTAATAAATGATTTAAATAAACTAGCTCCTCTTGTGAAAAAAGGGAGTCTTTATCGATCAAAATCATGGGGCTTTGAAGGAGAGGATTTCTTGAATCAAATGATAGAGGTTAAATGGGAATTTCCACTTTGTGACTTGATGACTTGTTTATTAGATATTGAGAGAAAAAATGGTAGAATTAGAAATAAAAAATTGCAAGATTATGAAAATAGAGTAATTGATATAGATATTATTCTGTGGTCTGAAGGAGAATATTTATCTCCGAATCTGGAGGTTCCGCATCCGAGGATGCTAAAAAGACGATTTGTACTCATTCCGCTGGCTGAATATTGGTCTGATTGGACTTACCCTAATAGTAAATCTAGTATCGTTTCATTACTGGCTTCTTGTAGCGATGAAAATTTGGTACATTTGCATAAATAAATTACAAAAAAAACGATGAAATACGTAATTCTAGGAGTTCTATCCATAGCGTTTGTTTCCTGCGCTCAAATTAAGGAACTTGAAGATGCTGTAGGAACGCTTAAAAGCGATTTGGCAAAAGTTCAAATTGATAATGATGGCGATGGCGTTTCAGACGTATTTGACTTAGAGTCAAATACCCCAAAAGGAGCCTTAGTAGACGGATCTGGAAGGGCATTGGATCTTGACGGTGATGGAGTTCGCCATGAACTAGATACAGACCCATTCACTCAAAGAGGCGCACGTGTTGATGCTTCAGGTCGTGAAATAGATACTGATGGAGACGGAGTTCTTGATTCGAAAGATCAAGAGAAAAACACTCCTGCTGGAGCACTTGTAAACTTTCAAGGAAGAAAAATCGAAGGAACATTGAGCAACAAGGTAGCTGAAGCTTTTATACCTGAGATGTATTTCTCAACTAATTCGGCAAGTCTTTCACCAGGTGACGAGGTTAAGTTAGCTACAGTTGCAAAAATGATGAAAGCCAACCCTAGTATTCGTTTGTGTGTTGTAGGCCACACCGATAAAACTGGTTCTGAACGAGTAAATCTTAAGGTTGGCGAACGCCGGGCGAAATCAGTAGTAAGATCCTTGACTACCACTTTTCAACTGTCTCAAGCACGTTTTGAGATTAAGACAATGGGTGAAGGTGATTTGCTCAGCACAAAAAATGTTCACAATCGCAGAGTTGAATTTCAATTTATAAAATAAATGTTTTTATAATTTTGGTATAAAAAAGAGGATGTTTAATCCTCTTTTTTTATACCAAAATTTATTTTCCTTTATTTGAAATCAAGTCGATATTTGCGAGTCGCTTCCCATAATACTGATCCTCCACAAACGCTTACATTTAAACTATGCTTCATTCCAAATTGAGGTACTTCAATTGCTCCGTCGCATAAGCTAAGAGTTCTTTCCTCGATGCCATTTACCTCATTCCCGAAAACTAAGGCGATTCCATTCTCCGGGTATGGCATATTCTCAAGAGACTGAGCTCCCTGCACTTGTTCTACAGCTAAAATTAAGTAACCTTTTTTGCGTGCTTCCTTAATTGAATCGGTTGTATTATCAAAGCCTAACCACGGTACAGAATCAGTTGCTCCAAGTGCAACTTTGTCTAGTTGCTTGTGTGGAGGTTTAGCGCAATACCCGCAAAGGGATATTCCTGCAAGTCCGAAAGCATCGGCTGTTCGGAAAAAACTGCCGACATTGTGTGCGCTGCGTATATTTTCTAAAATGACCCAAACTGGAGTTTTATAGGTCTTAGGGTAAGACTCAGGATTTAAACGATTAAGCTCAGAAGTACTTCTTTTTCTCATAATAAAATTCGTCTTTTGAACAGTTGCGGTCGTTGATTAGATGACGTCTTATCTTAGCAAAGATAAGACTGTTAAAGAGATAGAAATATGTTAAAATCTTCCTCAGAAACACCGTTAATGCGTCAATATAATGCTCTAAAAGTAGAGCAGCCAGAGGCTATATTATTATTTCGAGTTGGTGATTTTTATGAAACGTTTGGTGCGGATGCAGTAAAAACATCTAAGGCTCTTGGAATTACATTAACAAAACGAAGTAATGGCGCAGCATCAGCAATAGAACTTGCTGGATTCCCACATCATTCGATAGATACTTATATGCCTCGCCTTGTAAATGAAGGATTTAAGGTTGCTGTATGTGAACAATTGGAAGATCCTAGATCGGTAAAAGGAATTGTAAAAAGAGGTATTACGGAGGTAATTACCCCAGGAATTTCACATTCAGAATTTTTTTTAAAGAGCAATTCAAATAACTATATAGCTTCATTGCATATCGATGATAAAGAAGGGGGAATTGCTCTATTAGATGTTTCAACTGGAGAATTTCTTGTTGCGCAAGGTTCACATATTGAAATTGATAAATGGATTCAAAGTTTTCAGCCTAAAGAATTAGTCTACAATAGAAGGCAGAGATCTCCTTTAATTACAAAATTTTTGGGCACCAGAACACCTTCAAGTATAGAGGACTGGATTTTTCAATCGGATTATGCTAAAGAAAAAATCAACAATCATTTTAAAACAAAAAATGTAAAAGGTTTTGGACTCGAAGATGCCCCATTAGCAATAATAGCTGCTGGAGCCTTGTTGCATTACTTGGATCAATCCCAGTATAATCAAAAATCTCATATAATAGCGATTCAACGGCTTAGATCATCCTCTCATCTTTGGATGGATAGGTTTACTATGAATAATTTAGAGTTGTTTCAAACACCTCATAATATAGGTTCCTCATTACTGGATGTTTTAGATTTCTGCTTAACTCCTATGGGTGGACGCGCTCTAAGAAGATGGCTTGTGTTGCCAATGACAGATATTCAACTTATCAAGCAGCGTCAAGATGCAGTTTCATCCGCTATTCACTTAAATGAAACTAAGACAAAAATCGAAGAATGTCTTAAGTTGATTTCAGATATCGAGCGTTTGAGTACAAGGTTATCTACCAGTAGAATTGGCCCTAGGGAGTTAAAACGAGTTGCTGAAAGTCTTTCTCAAGTAGAGAGTATTGGTGAATTGTTAAATGGTGAGACTCCTTGGATGCCTTATCTAGAAATGTTAGATCCTTTATTTGAATTATCCAAAGTAATTAATAAAACCTTAAGCGATGACCTGCCTCTACTGGTGTCTAAAGGTGGAATTATTCGCGAAGGCTTCAATAGAGAATTAGATAATTATCGAAATTTGAAGGACGACTCCAAAAAAGTTTTGGAGGCTATATTGGAAAGAGAAACAAAAAACAGCGAAATTCAAGGGCTCAAAATTAATTTTAATTCTGTTTTTGGGTATTATCTAGAAGTTAGGAATTCTCAAAAAGATAAAGTGCCGGCATCATGGATTAGAAAGCAAACATTGGTAAATGCAGAGCGATATATAACAGAAGAACTTAAGACATTAGAAGTAGAAATTTTAAATGCTGAAATTGAAGTGAGTGCACTTGAGGCTAAACTATATTCTGATTTAGTTAGTAAGGCGCAGGTTTACGTTCCTCAATTACTAAGTACTGCGAAATGTATTGCATCTATAGATGTATTATTCTGCTTTGCGAAGTTGGCTATTAAATACTCGTGGACTGTCCCAATTTGGAATGATAGCCACCAATATTCTGTAACACAAGGAAGGCATCCAGTTATAGAAAAAACCCTTCCTGAGGGGGAGTACTATGTGCCAAATGATGTGCTATTAAATTCTTCTACGGAACAAATATGGCTTATCACTGGCCCAAATATGAGCGGAAAGTCTGCCCTTTTGCGGCAGACAGCATTAATTTCAATCCTTGGTCAAATGGGGAGTTTTGTTCCTGCGGAGTCAGCGAACCTAACTATTTTTGATCGACTCTTCGTAAGAGTAGGAGCTAGTGACAACCTAAGCGAGGGTGAGTCAACTTTTATGGTAGAAATGTCGGAAACCGCTAGTATTCTAAACAGTTTATCGGATAGAAGTTTAGTACTTCTCGATGAGATTGGTAGGGGTACAGCAACGTATGATGGATTGAGTATTGCCCAATCAATAACTGAATATTTACACTCACACCCATTTAGACCCCTGACACTATTTGCAACACATTATCACGAGCTTTCCTCTCTGGAAATAACTTGTAATAGGGTCCGAAATAGGCATGTTTCGGTGCTTGAAGAAAATGGCGAAATTTTGTTTCTGAGGAAGTTACAACCAGGTGGATCTAACCACAGCTTTGGAATCTATGTCGCTAAGATGGCTGGGATGCCTTTAACCGTTGTTCTAAGGGCTCAGGATTTATTGGCAGAATTGGAGGTGTTGCATGGAAATTCTGAAAAGTCAACCAAGGAGACAGATGAATCGTCAAATGATCATCAATTGTCGATAGTTCAATGGGTTAGTCCAGAGATTGAAGCCTTAAAGGCCGAGCTCGAAGAAGTCGATCCTAACGCCATTTCTCCGATCGATGCTCTTCTTCTTATTCAACGATGGAAAACCTTATTAGATAAAGGTTAATATTTTCAATTTATATTGTTGATAAGGAGAGATTTCTTTCTATTTTTGTCGCCCAAATGCGAAAGTAGCTCAGTTGGTAGAGCACGACCTTGCCAAGGTCGGGGTCGCGGGTTCGAATCCCGTCTTTCGCTCAAAAAAAAGGCCAGCATAGTTGCTGGCCTTTTTTTTTGAGAACTACTTTCTATTCAAAGAAAATAAAAATGCCGGTCAATTTTGACTGTCATTTAATTCTATTGCTGTACAACTAAGCGCAAAGTCTTTTCCCCTTGCGAAGTTTGAATCTGGACTAAGAATATTCCATTATGGAATTTCTCTGTTTCAATTAATAAACTAGATTTTTCTGTTTCGTTGAAATAAACATTTTGACCAAGTGTATTGATGACTCGTACAATCTTAGTGCCGACTATCGGGATATGAAGATTTACTGAACCTGATGCTGGATTTGGGAAAAGCTTAATTTTTACGAGTTCATCATGAGGTAAACTATAAGGAAAAGCTTCATCTCCCGGTGATCCGATATCACCTCCAGTAGATACATATGCTCCTCTAATCCCTGCAACAGAATTACCTAAGTAAGAGCAGTTGGTATCAAATTCAACTGAGGACCCAGCTATTGATGATAGATAGTCTGCTCGACAAATCTCGATAGGACTTGCGGAGGTGTCATAAAGGGCGACAGCATCTGAAGTCGAACTTAAACTTGGAAAAGCGCCATTTACTAACTCATCGGATGCAATTATCTGAACAGCTGCATTTGATATTCCCCACGCTCCTCTGAAGTCACCCTTATTCGCTGACATCCCTTTCCAAACTACTACTGAATTTCCGGGTTGCAGTGTCGTATTTGTAAATACGGAAGTTCCGGGGGTGTAACTATTGTCATCCCACGAAAATCCCGATAAATCTATAGCTGTATTTCCATAATTGTGTATTTCAAACCAGTCTTCACTAATGGTTACGTTAGGATCGTTTGATCCTGACATGATTTCAGTTATTGCCAGGTCATATGAAGTAGGTGTTGGGAAAATAACATCTTCTTTTTGACGGGGCAGCATTTGATAGCCGCCAGTATAAGGGCTACTCATATCAAATTGACCACCAATTCCAATTATATTGAAAACACCTGTTGGGCAAGGTTCATTGAAAAGAGTAACATCTGCGTCAATTCTTAAGGCTATGGTGTTAATCCCATCGAAGACATCAACATTAAAACCTGATCCAGCATTTGTCCATTGGGTTGGATCTACAACAGTAACATTATTAACTCTAAGGAGGTTGCTTTCTGTTGTTTCATCGAGACTTGTTATTACCGTTGGACTTGGAATTCCAGCACCTGTCGAAATAATTGAAATCGAATCTGCACCTACCTGAGCTAGTCCATTGAATTGACCGATACTCCCTACGACACGAATAATATCTCCCTCTGTTACTGTGTATCCATGGGATGAGGTAGATGGCGAAAACACACCAAAACCAACAGTGCCATCATGAATTGTAAATGCAACGTTTCCTGTAGAAGCAGACTGTGTATTTACACCGATGACGGTTCCTATGACCTTGCAGTAAACTCCTAGTGAATCTGATACTCCGTCTGAATCTTGGCCCTTAATTTGAGGTATTGTATAAGTTGGGATGGGTGTATCATCATCATTAATAGTGAATCGCATGCTGTCAATTACACCAATTGTTAAGCCACTCCCGACAGATTGAATAATAAAATCAGCATATTCAGTACCTTCATTAATGGCGTCATCAATTACTGTAATTGCAATGCTAATAGTGTCACTATTGGCTGGAATATTGATCATTGTTCCTGTAGAAGAAATATTAGGATTAATGGTAGCGTCAGTTCCAACTATAAAGCCACTTCCAGGAGAAACTCTGACATTTACAGAAGAGACATTAGTTAGTGTAGGCTGGATATATAGATCAATGAATGTTGCAATATTTCCTTCAAGGACTTGAGATGAAGAACTAGTAAAGCGAATGCTCGGGCTAGTAGGGCCTCCTCCTCCTCCAGAGCAACTACTGGCATGAGCCCCAATAAAGGACCATGTATTTTGCGGATAAACATCCCATTCTAATGCTCCAGTTGTCCAATCAGTTGAACCACCAGTTACATTTGACATTCTTACTAAAGTATGATTGGCTGTTGATCCGGAGCCTACTGCCCAGCTACTTCCGGGGTCAACTCCAGGAACTCCGAGAACATCAATAGTGTCAGTTCCATCAAATAAGATGAGAGCATCATCACCATTAAAATGAACTATTGAAGGGTAAGATAATATTGTATCTGAAGCAGCCTGAATTAGAGTATCTGCTTGATTTGTACAAACAAGATAAACATCACCGGAAGCAATAGACGCATTACTTGTAAATGTATTGGTGTATGATCCTCCATTGCCGCTTAGATAAACAGTGTATCCTGAGAGTGAAATCGCACTGGAGGTTGGATTGTAAATTTCTACGTACTTATGATTTGATGATCCTTCACCGTATTCACTGAAGAAAAGATCTGAACATACCCCTGGAAGAGGGCCACTTCCTCCACCAGTCACGCATGAATTGCTATGTGACCCGATGTATGAAAATGTATTAGATGCATAAATATCCCATTCTGAAGCACCAATGGACCAATCAAGCTGCCCACTTGTTACTGGGCTTTTTCGAACTAAAGTATGGTTGGCTGTTGAGCCTGAATCAACAGTCCAGTCAGATCCAGGATCTATTCCCACAACACCTATTATATCAATAGTGTCTGTATTATTAAATAGAACTATTGCGTCATCTCCGTTGAAATAAGTGATAGCTGAAGTAGTATCTGCTTGGGCTAAAATATTAGGGTCTGCACTTGGGTTGACAATTACATAAACATCTCCTGACGCTAGATTATGATTTGGGAGAGATAGCCCGTTAGTAATAGTAGTATTACCATTATTGTAAGCATTAATCGAATAGTTGCTCAGATTAATTGTAGTTGCTGTTGGATTATATATTTCAATCGCTTTGTTACTACCTGAACCTTCAATGTATTCAGAAATAAATAAATCTGAACATGGACCAGGATTGACTGTAATAGATCCGATCATTGATGATGAATGAGGGTCACAATGATAGTTATAAACTCCAGTTCCTGAAAAGGAATGTGCGTAAACCCATGTTCCTCCTATGGCGCTACCTGACCCAAAACTTGCCGGATTAGTTGGAAAAATTGACTGGTTACCATTGACATTATGAGTTCCATTAACCTGAGTCCAGGTAACAGTATCTCCTTGGTTTATGGACAATGATGCCGGAGAAAATGACATATTAGTCACCGAAACATTATGATTCGTCGCAAAAGCTGATAATGATAGAATAGATAGTAATAAAGAGTATAAGTTTTTCATAATATATTGAATATTTCTAAAGAGTAAAAGTAAGGGATCTTAAATGGTTTTTTATGAATAGATTTATTATTAAAATTTAATTTTTGAGATAACTTTATTACTCAAAATCAAGCGTGCATTTGAATCTTGTTATTCTACCATTTCCAGCATCCACAACATATAGTATTTTCTTCCAGTAAGCTACTGCCTCAGGCTGATTAAATTGCATCGGTCCATCTCCTGTTCCTCCAAAGGAAACCTGAACATACTTTTTTTCTCCACTTGCTGGTGGGGGTGGTATGCCTTCTAATCCACTTGCAGTGAATTGATATAATGAATCCTTCTCGCTGTCTACAACAAATAGATATCTACTTGCATCTCCAGCCATCGCAATTGATATCGGAGATATAAAACGATTTGGTTCATTTATGGAATGAACCGATAGGCTTGTATCATTTGGGTAGATTCTGGGGATATAGTCCGCTCCAAAATCAGTTTCTTCAAACTGTATATTCTGGATTTGAAGCACCTGGTTTTCATCAATGCTACTATACCAGAAGTCATCACCTTCACTTGCCGTATACTGTGGGGGTTGAGCTAAAGAAACCAAACCACTTGGAGTTTTAAAATAGTTTGTGTAAAGTCCAGACGAAGTGCTAACAGATACCGGGGAAATGTAATTGTCTTTGTTGTCAAATAAAATTACAGCATCATCAGGCCCTTGGTTTGCATTATTTACACTTGGTCCTGATCGACTAGCATAGTAGCGATTATTTTTTTCTGAATTAGTATTTGCTAAAACTGCTACTTGAGTAAATTTGACTTGAGCATCTGAAGTAGAAAATGTGTTTTTAAAATAAAAAGGATGAATAACCTTTTTGATTATCTGAGCATTCTGAAGGTTATAATCCCCATTATTCTGCAGTTGCTGAATTCGATAAATACAACTGAGACTATAGGCAACTCCATTTATAGTTGTATCATGAGATCCTATAGCTAAAAGGTCAAAACGTCGATCTTGCCGAACATGCTTCACGCCCGGTATAGTTAGTCTCCCCTGTTCTACTCCAGATTCATTAAGGCAAATTATTTCCTCAGTGGCAGCATCGACAACATAAAAGAGTTCATCAAACCCAACACAAAAATCACTGGGGTGAATGAATCCGGTAAATGGAGGTTGAATTGGTACATATGCAATATCCCTGATTGCATAATTTGGAACTTCTATGAACCCTAAATCAGTCTTTGTGCCTAGATAACCTTCGCAACCTGTTAATATAATTCCTAATGAAATTAAATTGAGCAATTTTAATGTTTTCATGATTTTTTTCGTTTTGGAATGAATGCTAAACCAATTGTATTTCTCCATCCCATCCTATCTGTTCTTTGCACAGCAAAATCAAAATGCATTGCATAACCACCTAACTTTATTTCCCATCCTAATCCACCTACAGGCCATGACTGACCTAGCTCATTTATTCTGTACCCCATTCTGATCGCAAAATCCTTTGATGCAAAGAACTCAGCTCCTATTCGATAATTTTCTGCGTTATCATTTGGATGTACTAATTGAGTAGATATTCTTAACGACTTGTTCTCCCTTTCCCAGGGTATAAGACTTAATCCCATGGAAAACTCTGTAGGAAGTGTATTTGATTCTAGCCCTTGAATATTAGTCCTATTGAATGAAACAGCTTGATATGTTCCCTTAAGACTTGATGATGTTCCAAAATTTCTGAGTAAAACTGCAAAACGCAGATTATTTATATCTGTAGTATACAGAAAGCCTACATCAGCAGCTGCTGAAATTGAGCTATATGATCCGGATTGGCTGCCAGTGGTATAAGATTCTCCGATGGATTTTAGTGTTACTCCTAATTGAAATTGTTCTGTAAGCTGCTTTGAATATGCTAATCCTGCGCTCGTTTGCGATGAATAAAGTTTATATCCAGTTCCTTCAGGTCGAAATTCAGTCCTTTCAGAATAAGAAGGTGATTGAATACGATTAATTACGATCCCCCATGATGAAACTTTTTTTTCGTTTGGTATTACCGCAAAAAAACCAAGTTGTTTAATACCTCCTCCTAATTGTAAGTGACTCATTGAAAAAGACGAATAATTTAATGAGGCTAAGCCTGCGGGGTTTTGAGCAGCGGAGTAAGGGTCTCCAGGAAGCGCCACAGACGCGCCGGCCATTCCTGCAGACCGAACATTTAAGTCGTTTTTTAAGAATGTAAATGCAGATTGTCCTGCACGCTCTCCTCCATAGGATGGCAATAGTTGTCCATTTGAGAGAATAGAGTTCACGATGACTGTAATGACTAAAATCTTCTTCATATTTTGAAGGTTAAGCCATATAAAATTTGTCTTGGCGATTGATATCGAGCTGGGTTTCTTGGATCTAATCCGCTCTCTTGAGGTCCATTATACTCAGGCCGAGGGTCTCGCCACTCATTTGGAACATCATCTCCAAAAACGTATGCCTTTCCAGTAATTGGATTTATTATTTGAGAGTTTAATCGATTAAAAATATTTTTAATCTCTAATGAAAGAGTAACTCCCTTATTGCGTTTCCCGACTAGTAGAGTATAACTCCATTTTGAATCCCAATTAAACCAAGGCGCAGCTAATTTTGAAAGGTACTGTTCTATTAAAGGTCTGTATTGCGGACGACCTAGATCATTTGTTCCGATATATTCATATGGTGTATACCTGTAACCCGAAGAACCATTAAATTGTAAATATGCATTAAGCCCTTTCAACGATGAATTATTTATTTTTAAACTTGAATCTGGGCTAAAGAAAATTCCCAAATTTGTATTCCAAGGACGATCCCAGGCTAGAAAGTTTTCTCTTGTCAAAGAAACTTCTCCATTTTGTTCAATTTGAAGTGATGACTCTCTAGCAGAGTTGGATTTGCCACGAGCAACTTGTAAACTTAAATTACCAAATAATCTAAGATGCTTTCCAAGCCGATAATCAAGGCCTAACTCTATGCCTTGAATTTTAGCATAATCTTGGTTAATGTACATTGTTTTGCTTACAGGTCTGCCAGTTTGATCGTTGACAATAACTCTTCTAGAAACTATGTAATCAAAACGATTATTGTTGAATGCACTTGCAGTGAAGGCTATATCTCTTGTAATGGCAGATTTGTAACCTACTTCATAGGATACATTGACTTCGGGATCTAAATCTGGATTCCCTAAAAAGCTTAAAAAGCTTCTATCCTGGTAGACGGGGTCTAATCCAGCATATACAAATCGGGGATGCGGTAATCTCATACTATGACCATAATTGAAATAAAGAACATTATTTGGAGTTACGGGAAATGAAACATTAATTCTCGGTAAGAGTCTAGCTTTCCATCTTAATCCTCCTATTATTAAAGTTTTTTCTAAATAGTTATTTCTTATTTCATCTATTACTGGGGCATCTATATTGGAAATAGCTTGATCAGCAAATTTCCCTGGAGCCCAATAATTTAATCTTAAACCAAGACTTGCTTGAATTCCTTTATAATTAATTTTATCTTCAAAGAATGCGCCACCTTTTTGAGGCTGAACTCTCCAAATATCGTTAGATGATCCAATGCTAATGGATGGCGTAGTTAAACTATCATTAACAATAATAGGAGCTCCCACCCATGGTCGAACAACATCTATCCATTGGTAAGCATTAATTTGATGTTCCCAACCGAAAACTATTTGCTGAATTCCATCATCTGGATAATAATTCAATTTAGCTCTAATGGTATACTCTTCTGCATAGTGATCATGCCATGTTGAGGAAATGCCACCATTATTAACTAGACCATTTCCAGGTTGGATATAATATATCCCTGAAGGGTCATATGGGTTAAATATGCCTAATGGATATGACGCTATATTATCTTCATCTAAAAGTGCATCTAATGTCTCTGATCTGAAAGGTCTTCCATTTGCATCTGCTCTAAGATTTGTAAACATTCTACCCGCACTTGCAGTGAGCCCCCAATGTGGATTAAATATGTGAGTGAAATTTAGAGCAGTTAAATTGCTGTGATGAGTATAGGTAGTGGCATTGTCTAAATTTAAACTCCTTCTATATTGATACCCGGGAGCTAGAATAGCATCGAAGCCAACAATTTGAAGAGTCCGTGAGTTTTGATTAATATTAAGCGAGTGTTGATTTGTTACTGTTAACTTTGTTCCTGAATGTATTTGCCATCTTATTTTTGCCGTGTGAGTCCACGAATTTCGTTGCCGTGGTGACCATTTTCCGGTATTCTTTTTAAAAAGACTTGAATATAATTGATCTGCAACATTTGGGAAATAATCATCGGTTAGATTCATTGTTGCCGCATTAAATACGGTTATTTTTTTTTCTGTGTAAGGAATTGGGAATGAGATATTTATTTCAGCTTGATCTGTATTGAAGCTTGAAGACGAACGAGAGCCTGAATTAGGCCTGATAGATAAATAGTCTCGATTTAATCGTCCAGAAACTTCTAGGTGCTCTCCTCCTTCACGAATTTTTGTAGAAATAACCCCTGAAGAGCCACCTCCAAACTCTGCTGAAGCCCCTCCCGTTGTGACTTGAATACTCTGAATAGCTGATGACTGAACTTGAACACCAAATCCTGTTCCAGCAAGAGGGTCCTGGGCTGAGATTCCATCTACTAAGTATTCTGTTTCATATACTCGTGCTCCTCTAATTTGAATGCCATCATTTGTTTTGGCAATGCCAGCTTGGAGAGATATAACTTCTTGTACATCTCGAACACCCATTTGGCTAATATCATCTCTATTAATTGACCGTTGGCTTTTTGCAGATTCTAAATCTACCTGTGACTTTTGACCAATTACGGTTACAGTTTGCAGGACATCTACGGAGGAAGAGATCTTTATGTCAAGAAGCTTTATTTCACCTTTTTTTAATCTTACACCATTTATTATTTGGGTTCCGTAGCCGATAAATTGAACTTTTACTGAGAAGTCTCCAACTGGAATTTTAGAAATAATATAATTACCGTCATAGTCAGAAACTGATGCGATATAGGTGCCAATAAGTGTGATCCCAACATTTGGAAGTGGTTCACCTGTTTTACTATCTGTTACTAAGCCTTTTAACGTGCCAAGGCTTTGAGCCCATGCAGAAGTTGTGCTAAAAAAAATAACTATTAATAATGCAACCCTACCAGGCAAAATCATACACTAAAATTTGTTCAAGTAAATTTTTCATCGCAAGATCACTTCCCGCAACTCGATGTAGCTCTATGGAAAAAAAAACTTCATTAATGTTATTAGGGTTACCTAGATACTTTCTTCTTACACCCACTATGTTATCTCCTTGCCACCCGCTAAGTTTAGACAATTGGGCACGATAAAAAGGTTCAGCATCTGCTGATGGGTTAAGGGGGCTGATTCCTATGAGTATACTTGATGGATGCAAATCAGGATAATTTCCACTTACTTGCGAAATTATAGCGCTGTCAGGAATAAGACGAACTTGGCCAGTTGAACTCACGATTCCATTCATAGGAAATGATCCTAAGTAGGGTAATAAATTTGTTGACGGGCCAAAAGAAGTACTTGTTAAAAGTTTTCCTCCAATTGAGCAGTATTGCTGAAATGCGAGAGCCATGTGAGCTAATAATGGTTGAGTAAGACCTGTTAATGGATCTAATGCATTATCAGAATTTGTCATGGCCATAACTATTGGGAATTGGTTAATGATATGTCTAAAAGTAGGATTCCAATAGTGTGGGCGAGATTCTCCATTATTTGCGTTTAAGTCAAGTAAGTCAATACTAATTGGAATTTCAGACAACCACCCTAAATATTCTGTCGTTATTGTTGTTGTTTGACCAGAAATGAAAAGAATATTTGAACTTGGTCTAACTATTCCAACGGGCGTTGCACTATCTATAATACTTGTTGACCCAGCTATATCTGAAACTCTTATTTGAAAAAAATTTGCACTATCTAAACTGATTCCATCTATATCTACAATTGAAGGTTGGCTAGAATTTCCATAAAACAGAGATGCTTTGGTTATACTACTAATATCATTATTTAATACAAATGTTAATTGATTTTGATTTGGATCTATACTCCTCCATGAACCCTTATTAAATCGAATTTCAGCACTACTTATTGTTTTATTTCCATCAGGGTCTGTTGCTTCCCAATTGTAGGTGACAACTCCAATGTTGAGTCCGGCACTTTGGGTTGATTTATTCACCAAAGCTATTGGGGGTGAATTTTTAAGAGGTATTTTTAATGATGCTGGAGTGGGATCATGTAACCCCTCATTATCTATTGAACGAACTTTTAATGTGATATCTGAGCTGTCTTTACCAGCAGGGATCGAGAATCTAAAAGTACTATCTTGATTCAAGGTTCTAGTCCAGTTGATACTATCTATGGATATATCATACCCAATCACATACCCATCACGATCAGTACCGTACCAGGACATTTCGACAACAGAGTTTAATCTATCTTCTCCAGAGAGATTAATTGCATCGATCGCAAGATGAGTATCTGGCGGTATGTTTTTCCTTGAATTTCCGCGATCACAACTCATTGCAGAAACGATTACTCCAGAAAGTAAAATATAGAGAAGTTTTGAGCGGAAAATGGATTTGTACATAATCATTTTAGTAATTTATCGCGATAATATGATTTTATATACCCTTGATTCTGTTTTGTGTACTAAATGCAATAAATATGTTCCATTAGATAAACATCCAACCGAAACTTGCTCTTTTTCATTTTCTATAACCCCTGAAAGTAATGGTCTTCCCATCATATCTAGGATTTTCCATTTACTATTTTTAGGTCCTTCAAGTGTTAATTCATTTTGAGCTGGATTAGGATAGGCAAGAAAAATAATGTCTGGTTTCCATGTTTCAGCAATTATTCCAATACTGGAAGCAGGCAAATTAGTAGAATCTAAAATGGTGTTTATTCCAATGAAATCGTCATTGTTTCTTGGAAGAACACGATAATTGCTAAAAGCATAAAATAATATTCCATCTAATGCGTTCATTTTCATTGTATCGCTGACTGCAATAGGTGACACTTCCATTTGGCCATCAATCGTATCATATCTAAGGTCAGCGACTAATTGGACGAATAATGAACTGAAAGACGTGGCAGACTGTCTTCCTGAGGATACAATAGAACGGTTCCAATATCCAGCACCTATAGAGTTAGAGACAGCATAATCTCCAAACCCTAAATTAGTCTGACTTATAAGAAGATCTTGAGAGTTCGGGTCTTTCAAACGAACCAAACAACCTTCATGTTTCTCCCATGCATATCCATACTTACTTAGGCTATCACTGGGGTTTATAATAGTTGCTATTGGTTGTTGAAGCTGCCCTGTTTTATTTATTGAAGAAACGTTTAATCGGGTCATGCCATAGTATTCTTCAACTGTTCCAGAGACTTGTACCTCTTCATTTCTGAAAAATTGTGTTATGCCTGACCCAACGCACCAAATCCCACTCCAAGGTCCCCCTCCTGAATCTTGGATATATAAAAACCCTAAATCATGTTGCTTAGTGGAGGCTGTAACGATTCCTTTTACTGAAATATTTAACCCTGTGTAAGGGGAATTTCCGTTATTGGCCAATGAATATTGTAAATCTTTGACCAGAAGCCCATTTTGGCGAACAGTATAGTAATCTACATTTGGTTCTAATTGACCAACAGGCGTGGTAGGGTAAAATGAGGCATTGGATTCGTTATCAATTGCTTTAATAAAATATCTAACAAATGTTCCATTCGCAAAGTTTGGAATTATGACTTCGTACTCATCAGTACTTCCTGCAGATAAGGTCATGGATAATTTCCCAAACTGACTTGAATTAAGGCTTGTGTCAGAAGAAAAATATATAAAAACAGAATCTACAGTACCATCAAAGTCGGTTATCGAGCATATTAATTCAACTGACTGATTTGGTGTGGGCACCATAGGGTCTCTTTCAAAATTTGAAATATAAGGAGGTGCATAAGCGATCTGATAGTGACTTGAATCAAAAGGGTTTAATTCATAGCCTCTAGATCCTGAATTCATGAGGCATCCATTGCCGTCATGGCGCACCATTCCCTTCAGGCTGGAATAAAAAGTGCCGGGAACAGGAGTCAGAAATGAACCGGTCGACTGCGGGGAATAAGGATTTACCGTTTGCCATGAAGGGGTTTTTTGAGCAAGAAATCTATCGGATACATTTATTTTATTTCCACTTCCATCCACACAATTGAAGCTAATCCTATTTCCGCCAAACGGAATAACTTCAGTCACAGTAACGTTATTAAACTCAACAAAACTATTTTCCCATTTTTCTCCTGAAGTTAAGATGTTTACCCTGAGAGCATCATTTAATTCGCCGATACTTATTTGAGCAGGCGTTGGGATTGGTCGAGTTCCTATTACTTGAAGACTATTCCCATTTATTGCTTCAATTTGAGTTCCGTTATTATAGTCACTTAAGCGACCAGTAAATTGAATTAAATCTCCAGGTAGTAAATATTCAATATTTGAAAGAGGAAGTAATTGTCCTTGGTTGTTATTATATGCACCCATTATTTCTATTCCTCTAAATGCCCCGGGCAAACCCTGCGCAACTGTGTCAACAATAAAAACAAAAGGGCGGTGTCCCCCTTGAACTGAGCCTGAAGCAACTTCTGAAACATCTCCTGGGACTACAACGATTCCATAAGTCATTACGGTGTCTCCATAATAACTGGAAGTGTCATTACAATTTGCAAGATCTGTTGAACTAACATATTGAAGGTCTGTTATACTGGTATAAGAAATAGTTTGACTTTTCGATGCTATCGAAATACAAGCAAAACAAATTATTAAAAAGAGATTTTTCATAAGGTTTATTTTAATACTGTGAATTGACCTGTAAATAGTTCACCAGAGTCAAGGTTGTAAATAGAGAATAAATATATACCTCTTGAGAGGATTTGGCTTTGATTTGTGAGTAGATCCCAAGCATGTTCGCCACCTGAAAATTTTATGCCATCAGGTGATTCTCCTGCAAAACTTTGAAACCATCTAATATCAGTTCCAACGTAGTCTTGGTCATGGTTAAACTGATCTAAAATGTCACCTGCTGGAGATGTGATAGTAATTTGACAATGTGCAGGTAGGTTTGCAAAAATTATTTTTCTACTTTCTTCTTGAAAATTAGATTGACCTTCCCACGCTGCTCCAGCAAAGTATGGATTTGGATAAACATAGGGAGGGTAGGTTTGCATTGAAATAGACGGAGGTGTTCCAGTAAATGCACGAATATCATTTGCAAGAAAACTTGATTCTAAAGATTCAAGTTTAGTTGCTTCATTACCTTCATCAAATGCGGTGACGGCAATGGCATGCTGCCAGCCATTTGGTAAGTTCTCAATTTCATAATGATAATGATAAGCAATAGTATCGCCAGAAAAATAAATAGGCGAATCTAGCAGTATCTCTTCCATTCCTGTTTCATAAAAAAGTCCATTTCCTCTCAGGTCATATTCTGCTGCTCGAATAAAATCAGCGGATAGATTCTGAGTTCTGGTTACATCGAACCCAAGTTTACTTAAATAAATACGGTATCCTTCAAAGTCAAGTTTTTGAGTTATGGGATCAATACTTTTTTCTGCATTCTTAGACCAGTACAAATCAATTTTATGGTCCCCAGGTATTGCTTTGAATCTTGGAGCATCTGGCGGGCTAGGAAGAATAAATCGAGTTATACTTCCATTTCCATCTTGATCCTCTCCATCATCAAGGATCCCATTAAAATTTATGTCTTCACCATTATAAGCGACTTGAGCCCATTCAGCATTTGCAATAAATCTTTCTTTTTGATTTGCAGTATTTAAAGAATTAGGATTTCCATCTTCACTTTTCTCACCCATTATAAACGCAAAAGCAAGGTTGATTTTGTCTCCAGGCTTAAAGTCATCAAAAGGGCCAACACTCACTAGGTCAGATCGGTTACCACTAGAATTTAGTAACCCTTGAATATCCATTCCAACACCATTTTGGCAATCAGCACTTTGTGGGTCGATCCAACATGGGTTTTTATTCAGCCCATTGGTAAGTTTTGTGTATCTCTGTTGATCAGAGGTCGGGAAGAAGAAAAGAGCTTGTCCAGAATTATTAAAAACCCATGCATTGTAGTGATCTTTAAACTCGCTCTCAATATCTGGGTGATGAAATCCGTATTTATCTTCTGCTCCTAAGAACTTTTGACCAATGTAAGAGTCAGTCATTCCAACGTCTCCAGTCGCATCGAAACAATAGGCCATATTTAAACTATCTAAATAGCCATTTCCACCTTGGTTATAAAATACAGATCCTCCTGACCCAGCAGGAGTGGAATTAATATTTCTTACAACCGTATTGGCCCATAGTCCGATGTGCAAATCATTATACGTGTCGTCACCCGTATTTGTGATCTCAATATTGGCAATCACAAAAAAATCACTAAAACGATAATTCCAATTATACGAGGACAGATTTACACCTAATCCCATTGGGTTTGTATGTCCTGAAATAGGAATTGATGTTCCTGGGATTAATAAGTTTTCATCAGAGAAATTTGAAATAAAATCTTGGTGAGAAATCGCGTGAGATCGGTAATTAGGGTTATCTGTTAAAGATGAAATAACCTCCATTCCACCGCTTGAATTGGTAAACTCAAATCCTCCGCGACCGGGGGCATAGCCTTGCGGAGCATCATAGGCACTCGTACTAACTCGTATTGTTCCACTCCCATCTATTCCTCCTATCCAAATGCCACTTTCGAATAGATGTTCAGTTCCCGAACCGGCAGGGTATTCGCCACTTGGCTGTCCACTCCCATCCTTATATCCTCGAAAAGCATTTCCAAATGTCCCAACATTTGTTACCGTCATTCTAACGTTACTAGCGGTAGTTATATTTTCCACAAAGCTTTGTCCATTCATTGCTATGAATGAAAAAATCCCAATTATGGAATATATCCGCCTCATAATGCTAGTCGAACGGTTCGTGTTTGACCTTTTTTATTTTCTATTTTTAATAAAAGTAATCTGGATTTTGAATACTCTAATGGTAAATCAAAACGTGATTGAGTGATTTGCCCTTTGCTAACTAATCGACCTAACATGTCAGTACAAAACCATTTTCCTCCAATTGCAGACTGGCTGACATCTACCCATGAAACTCCATTATGGTCTGTCCAAGTAATTATTGGAATACCGGAATACTCTTTCTTACCTATTTGTAGTCTCTCTATATCTAGTTCTATCGTTACTGGCAGATGATCGGATAGCTCGTAAAGAGCAGTTAAAATATTGCTGGGGACAGAATTATTGGTTGGAGAATTAATAGAATTATTAAAGTGGAGACCATCATTTCCTACTGAAGTTAATGACCCTGAGACATAGCCAATCCCCGATAGTCCAGAAACAACATCATCGTTAAAAAGCCAGTGGTCGAATCGGTCATCTAATCCACCACCAGCAAAACAACTATTATTTGTTGCTCCATTTCTGGTGGATTGGCTATGAAGATTTCTGAAGGCATAATTATTATTCCAATTTCCAGGCTGGTTTTCGGGATCATAAAATCTGATACTCGAAACAGGATGGTTTAGTAGGTTCTGAAAACCAGGTTCTTGACTCTTCTTCATATTTAAATCCCCTGCTAAGAAGTAATTATCTCCGATAGCATGGGAATTTATGTAATACATTATTGCCTCTGTTGCTTTATCTCTATCGCTTATGTCAGAGGTTGAAGACCCAGCCTTTAAATGTCCAGAAAAAACGGTAAAAAATATAGTATCGGGGTCAATTGCTAGCAAAGAGTCTCTGTAATAAAACTTACATATATCGATCGACCTGACAAGACTTTGATTATTCACGTCTTTTGAGATGTTCCCTTGACTTTTTAAACCTAAAAATGTTTGATCAAAATAAATACCGTTGACTAGAGAAGAGCCATTTGAAAACAAGTCAGTCTTTTCCCAACGATTTTCTCCGTTTATATTGAGGGCGTGAGTCAGTATTCTATTATGAGCAGCGGAGTTGTAACCATTTATTTCATTACAGACTAGAAGGTGAGGATTTACATAATTTACTATTTCATTTAAATAGCCCTCTTTTAAAATAGGGTTGTTGCTCGAAGATGGACAATATGAGGGGAAGTTTCGGTAGTTTAAAATATTATATGCCATCACTTTGAGTCTAATAGGATCTTGTCCGTAAGAGCTCAATGTACACGCCATTATAAAAATAAAAAATGCTGATTTCACACTACTCATTTCATTGACGAAGTTACAGAACCTTTGTCTCTAATGTGCTTATATAATTTAAGAAATGATCATATTCTTAAATTAAGAGTTTAAAACATTAAAACGCTGAAAATATAAAGATTTGAATCTTATCATAAAGACATTTGACACTTGATTTTTTAGCATTGCGAAATTGTGTAATAGAGATGTAACTTCGTTTAAGTCGGTTACGATAATACCCAGCAGAGCTTTAACGCAAATTTATTTTGATGAAGAAGACAACAATTCTTTTAGTTGATGATGATCCAGATATCAGGGAGATCATAAGTTTTAATCTTTCTAAGGAAGGGTATAATGTAGAACTAGCAAAAGATGGAGCTCAAGGTGTTGATCTTTGCATCAAGTATAAGCCTGACATAGTACTCATGGATGTTATGATGCCAGGCATGGATGGGATAGAGGCTTGCGAAGCGATTCGAGCAAACTCTGAAGTAAAAGACACGTTAGTGGCTTTTTTGAGCGCAAGAGGTGAAGACTATTCTCAAGTAGCTGGCTTTGATGCAGGTGGGGATGATTATATCACTAAGCCAATTCGTCCTAAAGTTTTAATAAGTAGGATCAAAGCTCTTCTTAGAAGAAATTTAAAATCTCAGGATAATGGTATTCAAGCCCTTGAGCACGGTGATCTAAAAATTGATATTGAAAAATATCAAGTCTCAAGAGGAGAAGTGGTTCTTGAAATGCCGAGAAAAGAGTTTGAGCTTTTGCACCTGCTAGCGAGCAAACCCGGTAAAGTTTTTTCAAGGGACTCAATAATGGATAAAGTTTGGGGAACAGAAGTTATTGTTGGCGGTAGAACTATTGATGTACATATTCGCAAGATTCGCGAAAAAATAGGTGATGATCGAATTAAAACTATTAAGGGTGTCGGTTATAAATTTGAAGTATAGGTCATGTTAGACCGTCCAGAACGGATTGCATTTTTAGTAGCTGTTTTAATTGGCCCTATTGTGTGGTTTAGCCTTCTAGCTATTTTGTTTATAACGCCCTCTTCTTCTAATTTGTTTTTTGAAAAAGGGGGTCTTCCTCTTCTTGAAATATCTCTTTTAAGCGTTTTTGCTTCTACTGCAATTGCATTTTTGGTAGAAGCACTTGTTCGTCAGTTTCTTTTTTCGAGAATACTAAAAATTTATAAAATGATTAGTAATCCTGAAAAACATCAAAAAGGATTACTTAATGACGCCGAGTTTATCGGTAAAGTTGAAATGGAAGTAAAAACGTGGGCTCAAAGTAAGACGACAGAGCTGGTAAACTTGCAGACAAGAGATGATGTCAGAAGAGAGTTTATTGCGAATCTTTCTCATGAGCTAAAGACGCCAGTATTTAATATCCAAAGTTACTTATTAACTCTTATTGATGGTGTTGACGAGGAAAAAACTAATCGGAAATATTTAAAAAAAGCTAATAGAAATGTTGAAAGAATGATTCGCCTGTTAAGAGACATGGATGTTTTAGCTCACCTAGAGTCAAATCAGCTCGTCTTAAATAAAGAAACTTATAATCTCTCGAACCAGATAGATGATGCATTAGAGCAAATGTCTGAGAGAATAGAGCAGTCCAATATTAAAATTATTCGAGACTATGACACCACCTATACTTTCACAGTTTTTGCCGATTTAGAAAGAATGGAACAGGTTTTTCTTAACTTGATTAGCAATTGTATTAAATACTCGAAATCAGAGAATAAGGAGTCATTCATCAAGTTTTCAATCCAAGAGATAGATAATTTAATTTCAGTTGTTATTGAGGATAATGGTATCGGTATTTCTAAAGAAGATATTCAAAGAATATTTGAACGCTTTTATAGAGTTGACCGAAGTAGAACAAGAGCTAATAGGGTGGGTGGAACTGGATTAGGTCTTGCCATTGCTAAGCATATTTTGGAAGCCCATGGACAAATTATTAAGGTGACGTCATCTCTAGGGAATGGCACAGCTTTTTCTATACCAATTGCTAAACCTTAAAATCATTTGTTTTACTAAGGAATGACTTAGTCTTAAATTGCGCCCATGGATCAAGAACTTTCTACTAGAATTGAAGCATTAAGATTAAAATATGCGACTTCAGGTCAAGAGCTACTAGATTTCCTTGATGGATTAATAGAGGCTGATTACATAACCTATTGGGAGTATATACGATTGGATAGTTTATTAAGTCTTCAGCAGCCAAGGACTTCACATCCTGATGAATCAATCTTTATTGTGTATCATCAGATTACAGAATTGTACTTTAAATTGTGTTTACATGAGCTTCAGCCTAGGGTAAGGAATCCGACTAATAAAATTGAACTGTTAACAGAATCTATTTCTAGGTGTAATAGATATTTCGAAACTTTGGAGCAAAGTTTTGGAGTTATGGTTGAAGGGATGGAAAGAAAACAGTTTTTAAAGTTTAGAATGGCTTTAATTCCTGCGTCTGGATTTCAATCTGCACAATACAGAATGATAGAATTAGCTATTGCCAGACTTAATGATCTTGTCCATATTGATAAAAGGTCTGATTTTGCTGACGAACAAGATATTTCAATTCTATTAAAAGAGATCTATTGGAAACGAGGCGCAACTCTTGAAGACGGGGGTCAAAAGACATTGACACTTCTTCAGTTTGAAAATAAATACGGGAATGAATTTCAACTTCAGGCTACAGAAAATAAAGGATCTACGATATCCGATCAAGCAAAAAAACTTTTTAATGAAGGTCTTCTTAGTGATGAGCTTAGAAAGAGTTTGCGTGAATTAGACCAGCATGTTAATGTCTTATGGCCTTTGCAGCATTACCGATCTGCGGTCAGATACTTGACTAAACAATCTGCTGATGTAAGAGCTACTGGCGGCACTAATTGGCAAAAATATTTACCTCCAAAATTTCAAAAGCGTATATTTTTTCCATTTTTGTGGTCTGAAATAGAGAAAGATGAATGGGGAAAGTCGTTTTACGATTCTTACATAAAGTAATTAGATTATTATAAATTAAGTCATCTTTTTTAGTTGTGATAAATAGATTGCGATCCTTAGCTTTGATTTTCTCTAAAACCGCCTAAGTCAGAGTGAAAAACATTAAACAGCCTATTCGACGATTCATTCCATTGATTATTGGCATTTTCTTATTTTTTGTTTTGTGGATTTTAATAAAATCTTGCGAAACGGACATGCGGTTTGTTGACAGTCTGAAAGTTTCCGAGGAGCCAAGATATTTATATGGACTTTCGTTGGCTGAATATCAGGCTACCCGATATACAGTAGCTAAGGATGAAGCCTTCGGTAGTGTGATGGATGGATTAGGAATCCCATACAGGCGAGTCATGAAATTATTAGATATTTCGAAAGGTATGTTTAATGATCGAAGATGGCGTTTTGGTGATCAATATTGGGTGTTTCGGAAATTAGATACTTCTAGTATTGCTGATTATTTTGTTTACGAGGCAACACCCACAGAATATGTAATCTTTCATCTCCAGGATAGCCTTTCCGTTAAGAAAATAACAAGGCCAACGCATGTTTCAGAGCGCAGCGTCTCTGGCGTTATAGAGAGCTCGTTATATGAAACGTTGTCGGGTAAAAATGTTTCTCCTGCTATTGCTGTTGGCTTGAGTGAAGTATACGCATGGACAATTGATTTCTTTAGAATTCAAAAAGGTGATCGATTTGAAGTTATTTTTGAGGAACGTTATGTTGATGATACATTGTTTGTTGGGACTGGAAGAATTCTGGGAGCTCGATTTGTTCATTTAGGACAAGAATTCTACTCCTTTCATTTCGAAGATAAGAACAGTGGAATTAGAGATTTTTACAGTGAAAAAGGTGAAGGCTTAAAGCGCATGTTTTTAAAGGCTCCCGTGGAATTTGCAAGAATAACATCAAGATATAGTAAGAATAGATTTCACCCCGTTCAAAAAAGATGGAAAGCACATTTAGGAACTGACTATGCTGCTCCAAAAGGAACTCCAATTTTAGCGACAGCCAGCGGAGTGGTTGTCAGCTCTGCATATACCCGTGCAAATGGTAATTACGTTAAAATTCGTCATAATGGAACTTACACAACTCAGTATTTACATATGACTCGAAGAGCAAAAGGAATGCGCAAAGGGATTTATGTCGAACAAGGTCAGGTAATTGGCTACGTAGGAGCTACAGGATTAGCAACAGGCCCTCACGTATGTTATAGGTTTTGGAAGAATGGAAAGCAAGTTGATCCAAGAAAGGAACCTCTAAAGAGGACGGAGCCGTTACCAAGAAATCTATGGAAGGATTTTGAAGCTCAAATAGAACCTGTAAAAAGGCGCTTAGATTCCATAGCGAAATCTTAATATTACTTGACAACGATGTTGACGATTCTTCCTGGAACAATTATAATTTTCTTGATGGACTTTCCATCAATATAATTAGAGGTTTTTTCATGTTTGAGAATAGCTTCCTCAAGTTCATTCCCCTTTTTTTCTCTAGATATATTCATGAAGAATCGTGTTTTTCCATTAAATTGAATTGGATATTGAATTGTTTCTTCTTCAAGATATTTGCTTTCGCAAACTGGAAATTTCTGCCTTGTGACACTTGATTCACCTCCCAATAAATGCCAGATTTCTTCAGCTAAATGTGGCGCAAATGGTGATAATACTACTGAATATTTACGAAGAGAGTTGATGTTTATTTTTTTTAATGCTGACCATTCATTTACTGCTATCATCATTGCAGATACAGAAGTATTAAATGATAAAGAGTTCATGTCTCGAGTTATTTTGTCAATTAGTTTATGCAGTATTATTTTTTCTTCCAATGTCTCAGTATCAGATCTATCTTTTTTTAGTAATCTAAAAGATTTGCGTAAGAAACCTACAACACCATTTATTCCATTAGTATCCCAAGGTTTAGATTGTTTTATTGGACCAAGAAACATTTCATATAATCTTAAAGCATCTGCTCCATATTTATCGCAGATGGAGTCCGGATTGATAATATTATGTTTCGACTTTGACATTTTTTCTACTTCACGATCTACTATTAGAACCCCATTTTCCAATTCAAATTTAGAATCTTTGTATTCTGGTAACCAATTCTTAAATCCTACTAAATCAAGCTCATTATGGTCATTCACTAAATTGATATCTACATGAATACGCTGACTTTTCCGGCTATTTAATGAATTACAAGATAAATATGTTTTAGAGTTTTCTAAACGATATATAAATGCCGAATAGCCTTGTATCATCCCTTGATTAATCATTTTTTTAAATGGTTCGGAAAATGGGACGAAACCTCGATCATTTAAAAAGTTGCACCAAAACCTTGAATAGAGTAAGTGACCTGTACTGTGCTCCGCCCCGCCCACATAAAGATCAACCTGATTCCAATATTGCATTTTATCTCTATCAGCAAATGTTTTGTCATTTTGAGGATCCATGAAACGTAAAAAATACCATGAACTGGCTGCCCATCCAGGCATAGTTGTGGTCTCAATTGGCCAGCCGTCTTTTGATTCCCAATTTTTTACTCGAGCTAACGGCGGTTCGCCCTCTTTTGTAGGTAAATATGTGTCAATTTCTGGAAGCTCAAGAGGTAATTCAGATGTGCTGATCGGTTCAGGTACGCCGTCACGAAAAATTATTGGAATAGGCTCTCCCCAATACCTTTGACGTCCAAATACAGCATCTCTTAAACGAAATTGGATACGACGCTCTCCCCATTTATTTTTTTCCATGTTTTCGATAGCTAACTTGATTGCATCTTCAATATCGTAGCCATTAAGAAAATTGCTGTTGATGATTTCCCCACTTTTCATCTCAAGGGCTTCAATATTTACATCTCCTCCTTTAATAACTTGTAATACAGGCAAGCGGAAATAATTAGCGAAATCCCAATCTCGACTGTCATGAGCAGGAACAGCCATAATGGCGCCAGTTCCATATCCCATTAAAACATAATCTGAAGTCCAAATAGGCAGCTTCCCTCCGGTAATTGGGTGGTTTGCATATGCTCCAGTGAAAGCTCCAGAGATTGATTTTATATTCGTTTGACGTTCTCTTTCGCTACGTTTCATTGCTTTCATCTGGTAGCTTAATACTTCTGATATTTTTGCTTTTGTTGTTATTTGTTCTAATAGAGGATGTTCAGGCGCAAGAACCAGAAAACTTACTCCGAATATTGTATCCGGTCTAGTTGTGAAAACTTCGATTGGTTTAGTTACTTTATTTAAAGAAAATTTCACAAAAGCACCTTCACTTCTACCTATCCAGTTTTTTTGGGTTTCTTTCATAGACTCAGACCAATCTAAATTTTTCAAGCCATCAATAAGCCTATCACAGTATGCTGATATTCTTAGACTCCATTGCATCATGGATTTCTGCATTACAGCATGACCTCCTCTTACCGAAAGACCATTGTTAACTTCATCATTAGCGAGTACAGTTCCCAATTCAGGACACCAATTAACCATACTTTTTGAACGGAAAGCAAGTCTGAATTGCTGTAAAAAGTCCTCTTTTGAGGATGCGTTCATTTGAGACCATTCATCTGCTGTGCATTCCTTTTTCCCGTGGCGAGCCGCATAAATATTTGCGCTTCCCCCCTTATTAAACTGATCGATTAAGTTTTCAATTGGTTCAGCTTTTTTTGTTGAAGTATTAAAGAAAGAATTAAAAAGTTGAATAAAAATCCATTGACTCCATTTATAATATTTTGGATCGGATGTCCGGACTTCTTGATTCCAGTCAAAACTGAAACCTATCCGATCTAGTTGTTCTCGATATCTAGAAATATTATTTTTTGTAGTGATTGAAGGGTGCTGTCCCGTTTGAATCGCATATTGCTCAGCGGGAAGCCCAAACGAATCATAGCCCATGGGATGAAGAACATTAAATCCTTTATGCCTTTTAAATCGAGCTAAGATGTCCGACGCTATATAGCCAAGAGGGTGTCCGACATGAAGTCCTGCGCCCGATGGGTATGGAAACATATCTAGAACATAGTATTTTGGTAATTCTGAAGGGTAGGCGGAACTGTATGTGTTGTTAGTTCGCCAATAGGCTTGCCATTTAGCTTCTATCTCGGAGGGGATGTATTCCATAACAACAAAAGTAGCATCTTCAGATTTAGTTAACATAGATAATAACCTTTTAAGTAGTTAGATTTGTGGAATGGGCAGATCGAATCGTGAAGAACAGTTTAATAGGCGTCGACTCCGCTATTCTTATTTCTCTGTAATAGTTAGTATTGGTTTAGTTTTATTTGTGCTAGGTGTCATGTTAACCTTGTTGCATCAGGCGCGAAATCTCACTGACGAATTAAAAGAGAATTTCACTTTTACATTATTTCTAGAACCAAGTACTTCTGAATCAAGTCGTGAAGTATTTTTGAAAAATTGGGCGATGTCTCCAGAAATTAGGGAAATTGTTTTTGTCAGCAAAGAGGATGCGGCAAAACAATTTCAAGCTGAGTTGGGAGAGGAATTTGTAGATTTTCTAGGAATTAATCCTTTGAGTGATGCCTTAGATCTTAAGCTTTATTCATCTTTTGTCAGTCCTAAAGTTTTGAAAGATTTAGAGATTCGACTAAGAAAAGAATCAATAGTGGAAGATATGGTGTATGACCGTGATTTAATTTCTGCAATTCATAACAATATTGGAAGAATTACTATCGCTATGATTATTTCTGCTATTGTTCTTCTATTAGTTTCAATAGCGTTGATAAACAGCTCAATACGCTTGGCTATTTATTCTAGGCGATTTACGATAAAAACAATGCAGCTTGTTGGAGCAACAAAATCCTTCATACACAAGCCTTTTTTCTACCAAGGGCTTAATCTTGGATTTGTTGGTGGGGCATTTTCTGCCGCCTTACTTGCTATATTGTTTCAATTACTCAGATATTCTTATCCCGAGCTAAAGACTTCTTTGAATTGGACATTATGGGCTCAGGAGGCTTTTCTTCTTTCTATTTTAGGCTTGATTATAGCAGCGGGATCTACTGCTGTCTCTGTTAGAAAATATCTTGCTCTCAACACAAATCAACTTTACGAATAAATTAAAATTATGAAAGAAAACAAATTCTTATTAAAGCGGGAAAACTATATTTTATTTACAATCGGATTAGTATTTATTGTAGTTGGTTTTATCCTGATGTCAGGAGGAGGTTCTGAAAATTCTGAAATATATAACTCGGAATTATTCAATTCTAGACGAATAATATGGGCGCCACTGTTAGTTGTTATCGGTTTTGTAGTGGAGATTTTTGCGATTCTCCGTCGGCCTAAGTCTTAATTAATGGAGCTAATACAAGCTATTATTTTAGGGATAATTCAAGGTATTACAGAGTTTTTGCCGGTTAGTTCAAGTGGTCATTTAGAATTATTTCGAGTTATTCTAGGGACAAAAATTGATGCTGCATCAAGCATGATTTTCATGGTAACTGTTCATGCTGCTACTGCATTGGCGACTATTGTGATTTTTCGACATGATATCAAATTAATACTTATTAATTCTGTAAAAGGAAATAATGAAGAGCGTAATTTTTCATTTGCGATAATAATTTCGATGATTCCAGCAGCATTAGTTGGTTTGTTTTTTGATGATTTAATAGAAACTTTGTTCTCTGGAAATATTCTTTTGGTGGGATCAATGCTAATTATTACTGGGGTTCTTTTACTTTTTGCTGATAGAGCAAAAAAAAGCAAAACAAAGTTGACATTTTTAGGTGCTTTAATCATTGGCATATCGCAAGCTATTGCCATCTTACCAGGTGTTTCTCGTTCAGGAGCAACGATTTCAACGTCTGTATTATTAGGTATTGATAGACAAGAAGCTGCTAGATTTAGTTTCTTGATGGTTGTGCCGCTAATTATGGGGAAAATGATTCTTGACATAAATGATTTATCCGCTATGCCAATGTTTTCAAGCAGCAATCAATTAATTGTTTTAGCAGTTGGATTTTTCTCAGCTTTTTTTACCGGGCTATGGGCTTGTAGATTTATGATTTTATTAGTTAAACGTGCAAGGTTAAAAGGTTTTGCAGCCTATTGCATGTCAATTGGTATTCTTGCTTCTTTATGGGCAATAATTTCATGATCCCACATAATGTTGATTCTCTTCATTCGGGTTGGGTTTTCTCAGTTGATAAACCTTTAGGTTGGACGAGTTTTGATGTTGTAGCAAAACTCAGGAATACAATTAGAATTCGTTATGGTGTGAAGGTTAAAATTGGACATGCAGGAACTTTGGATCCCCTAGCATCCGGTGTTTTGGTTATTTGCGCAGGGAAAGCAACTAAAACGATTAATGATTGGGTTGAGACCCCAAAAAAATATAGAGCGACTTTATCTTTTGGCGCAACAACTGAGAGTTATGATTCAGAGACTAAAATAAATAGTACAGGTATCCCCGTCCCATTATTTACAAAAGAGATTTCAACTTTAATTGAATCTTCTTTTTTAGGAACAATAAGTCAAGTTCCTCCAATTTATAGTGCTGTCAAGGTCAATGGTAAAAGGGCATATAAACATGCCAGAAACGGGATCTTAGTTGAAATGCCAGAGAGAAAAGTCACGATACACAGTTTAGAGTGGATAAGTACTATTGGTAATTCTTGGGAAGTTGAAGTTAGCTGCTCAAAGGGAACCTACATAAGGTCATTGGCAAATGATATAGGGCAATTTTTAGGCTGTGGCGCATATTTAAGTTCGTTAATTAGGACTGCTGTAGGTAGTCATTTATTAGCTGATTCAAAATCACTCGATGAATGGATAACTCTTCTGGGAGGGGATTAGGGAGTTAATTTTTTTTTTTCGAAAAAATATTTATGTCTTTTATGACAAAAGACTTGACAACGCTATGTTCAAAAGGGTATATTTGCGGCTTATGGCAAAAATGAAACTTTCACACTTTGCATACGATTTACCAGAGAGTCAAATCGCGCAATATCCTGCTGATTATCGAGACGACTCACGAATGATGGTAGTCCACAAGGATACAGGGAATATTGAGCACAAGTATTTTAAGGATCTTGTTGACTATTTTAATCCAGGGGATTTAATGGTAATGAACAATACCAAAGTTTTCCCTGCACGAATGTGGGGAAATAAAGAAAAAACAGGAGCTTTAATTGAGGTTTTTTTACTTCGTGAATTAAATGCTGAGAGTCGACTTTGGGATGTGCTAGTGGATCCTGCACGAAAAATTCGAATTGGTAATAAACTATACTTTGGAGATGACGATACCTTAGTCGCAGAAGTGATAGACAATACTACCTCGCGAGGGAGAACATTACGCTTTTTATTTGATGGGTCCTATGAAGAGTTTCGTCAAAAATTAAAGGAAATGGGAGAAACACCTTTGCCCAATTACATCAAGCGACCACTTGAGCCAGAAGATTCCGAGAGGTATCAAAGTATTTTCGCTAAAGTGGAAGGTGCTGTTGCTGCTCCTGTTGCCTCATTGCACTACTCAAAGCATCTTTTAAAGCGTATGGAGATTAAAGGAGTAGAAACCGCTGAGATTACTATGCATGTTGGTTTAGGCACTTTTAGGTTAGTAGAAGTTGAAGATCTTTCAAAACATAAAATGGAATCTGAACAATTTTGGCTTTACCCAGAAACAGCAGAGGCAATCAATCGTACAAAGAATAATAAGAATAGAATTTGCGCTGTTGGGACATCTGTAGTTAGGTCAATGGAAAGCTCTATGATTACCGATAGTAGAGTAAAGCCTACTGAGGGATGGACAAGTAAGTTCTTATTTCCTCCTTATAAATTTTCCATTGCTGACTCTCTAATTACTAATTTTCATGGTCCTCAAAGTACTATGCTGATGCTAACGAGTGCATTCATGGGCCACGACCTTACTATGGAAGTTTACAAGACGGCAGTAAAGGAGAAGTATCGATTCTTATGCTATGGCGATGCGCTTTTAATTGTTTAAATATATCCTTTTAAAGAATTTAGTCTAAGTCCCTAATTCGAAAATCGAAAAAGGTAACTGAGCTTAAAACCTAGAAGGACTCCTAGCGTTGGATACTCCATAGGGTTTATATCAATACCGACGATTAGATCACCAGTAACTGGATCTATAATATAATTCATTGATAGTCTATCCCATGTTATATGACGTTGAGATACGCCGACATAAAGGTCTAACAAGATTCTTTCGGAGGTTCTTACTTGATATCCCAATACCAAGCCAATGTCCACGAAAAGTTTAGTTGCTTTTTGATTAAATCCGTCTTGTTTAATTATTTTAGAAAAAGGGCGATATGCGTAATCCACTCCGATATAAATACCATTGTTAAAAGCGTTCCCTTCGGGGAATACTTTTAACATTGCGTTGTGGCTGAGACTTAAACTGGAATTTAGATCAGTCGAATAAAAATCATCAGTAGCGTATAATATTTGATCCATATAGTTATTTGTAGTAATTCCTAAACCAGTTTCAATAGTAATAAATGGGCTTACTTTGTATTCATATCCAACTGGAAACTCTCCGATGAAAAAAGGTAAAAAATTGTATTTTACACAATGATGATATTTTTCTTTAGCACTCGACCTGCTTTCGAAGGAATTATAAGTGCTTGACTTATTATAAAAGGCTTCTTTTTCTACATTTCTTTTTTTTATAATAACCTCTTGAGCAGAGACTTTGAGACTAAAAAAGATCATGCCGATTAAAAGAAAAACATAAAATTGTTTTATCATAATATTGAATCGTTTCTTTGTAATAACAAAAAATCTACCAAAACCCTGCCAATGTTTCGCATTTTAATTAAAATATTCATTTTTTTTATTTTTCCTGAAATTCTTGTGGCCCAACTTCCCTCATATGAATTGAAATGGGGTTCAAATTTTAGATATCGCGATGTTTATGCTAGGGAAGTTGTAGATATAGATTCCGAGTTTTTCTATACTCAAGGAAGAAGAACAGGGTTATTGATTACAAATAAATGGTATTTAGCAAAGTATGATCGAAAAAAGTCTGAACAGCTTTGGCAAGTTGAAATGGACAGAATTATTTATCAAGGCATCCCTACAGATCTTCTATCAGTTCACATTGTTAACGGTGAATTTTACTTATTCTTAGAAGCATTTAGCAAACGAGATGATAAAAAATATCTTCTTCTCCAAAGGCTCGATAAAGAAGGAGACCCCAAGGAATTAAAACTAGTGGAAAGTGTAAATTCAAAAAGAAGACGTAATGGTGATTTTAGAATTGAATTCTCGGAGGATAGATCAAACTTTCTGATATTCTCAAGCCCTACTTTTAATTCCAGAGAGCCAGAACGTTTTGCTATTTCAGTTTATGATATTGACTTGGGTTTAAAATGGTCAAAGGACATTCAATTGGATATTTTAGATAAGTATTTTAAAGTCAATAAGGTTGACTTAACTAATAATGGCGATGTTTATCTTGTAGGGGAGAAAATAAGGCAATCTTCTCTGGGCCTCGATCAAATGATAGGAATAGGTGCTAGAATAGCTAAACGATATGGTGCGCAGATCGATTCTATAAATAATCAGCGTTCAAAATTGTGGGGCACTCCTAATTCTGAATATCTTGTGTACAAAATCGTTGGTGAAAATGATCTCCTAAATCAAATTGATCTTGATTTAAATGATGTCTTCATCACCAACATGGGGCTTGAACTAGATTTTTCAAACAATTTGGTGGCAATTGGTGGATTTTATTCGGAAAGAGGATATGTGAATTCGTCGTTAAAAGGAATGTTTTATTTGACAATAGATCAGGTTACGAATAAGAATTTTTCAAAACAACTTATTCCATTTAAAACTGAATTTATTGATGGATTTAGAATGCTGGGCCGGTCAAGAAGGGGGACAGAAATCAGAGAGGACTTTGTGTTTAGACATTTTCTTCATCGTGCTGATGGGGGTGCATATATTTTAGCTGAGGATTATGAAGTTGAGGTTCGAACCCAGCAAACAAAAAATGGTACTATTACGAATTACTATTACTATTACAATGATATTATTGCTTTTGCGGTTTCGCCGGCAGGCGAAATTGAATGGTCAGGACATATTCCTAAGCGTCAGTATTCAAAAAATGACGGAGGTCAGTCGAGTGGTTATTTGCCTTTAGTTGATGGTAAACAATTACATGTTTTATTCAATGATAATTCTTCTAATGAAAAGCGATTTGGTGAACGCAGACCTTCAGTAACGAGAAATTTTAAACGTTCCAACTTTGTCGCCGTTACAATAAGTGAAGACTCTGAGATGCATTATAATGTTCTTTTTAATAATGCTAAAGAGAGAGTTTATACTTTGCCGAAACGAAGTTCCACCAATGAGTCTTTACAGGGAGACGCGGTTCTTTTTTCACTTAAAAATGGAAAAATTCAATTTGGCAGTTTTTTACATCAGAATTAGTGATTAAGGAAACATTGAAAAAAAATCTTCGCGGATTGTCAAAAGCAGATCTTCAAACTGTCTTTAATGATTGGGATGAACCTAGTTTTAGGGCAGATCAAGTTTATGATTGGATTTGGGCTAAAGGGGTTCATAGTATTGAGGAAATGCGGAATATTCCAAAACAGATAATTAAACGTTTAAACGATAATTTTTTCATAAAACCTATTGCTTTTGAAAATATTCAGAAAAGTTCGGATGGAACTATAAAAAATGCTGTTCGTCTTCATGATGGTCTTATCGTCGAGTCAGTTTTAATTCCAACAGATAAAAGAATTACTGCATGTGTATCAAGCCAGGTGGGATGCAGTTTGAATTGCGCCTTTTGCGCAACTGCAAAATTAAAACGAATGCGAAACTTGAATCCTGATGAAATATTTGATCAAGTGTTATCGATCCATAAGCAAGGAATAGAGACTTTTGGCCGGCCACTTACAAATATTGTTTTTATGGGAATGGGCGAGCCTTTAATGAATTATAACAATGTTTTAAAAGCTATTGAGAAAATAACAGAGCCATCCGGTCTTGGAATATCACCGCGCAGAATCACTTTGAGTACGGTAGGGCTTCCAAAAATGATAAAACGTCTAGCAGATGATGGAGTTAAATTTAATTTAGCCGTTAGTTTACACTCTGCTCGAGATAATGTTAGATCATCAATGATGCCCATTAATGACGCGGCTCCTTTAATTGAATTGGAAGACTCTTTAGATTATTGGTATAAATTAACAAGACGTAAGATAACATTTGAATATGTTATCTGGAAAGGTATCAATGATGATATAGAGGATATTAATGCTTTGGTGAGACTTTGTAAACGAATCCCGTCTAAGGTTAATCTAATAGAGTATAATTCTATAGGTGATGATAAGTTCCAACAGGCTGATGAAGAAATTACGAATTCATATCAATTGGCTCTAAACCGGAGTGGAATTTCAGTTCACGTAAGAAGGTCTCGAGGGAAAGATATTGATGCCGCTTGCGGTCAACTAGCCAATAAGAATATGACAACAATTAATAAAGAAAAATAAAATTTAAGTATTTAATCTATACAGTACCTAATTTTGCTTGAATATGTTATCTAAAACAAAAGTTGAAGAGGCCTTAATCGAAATCGAAAATGCTTCAGGTAAAGGACTACTGCTTGAATCTAATGGTCTTCGTAATGTTCAAATATTAGGAAAAGAAGTTGTCGTTGATGTTGTGTGTGACAGTCCAGTTTTACATCAGAAGAAAAAGTTTGAAGTTTCTATTATTCAGGCAATCCATGCACGAATTGATGTAAAACTGCAGATCAAAATAAATTTAATCATTGAATCTACTGAAGCGCCTAGTGTTCAGCAGATAAAAGGAAAGCCGATTCCAGGTGTTGAACATATTATAGCGATTGCTTCAGGGAAAGGGGGAGTAGGAAAGTCCACAGTTACTGCCAATATGGCTGTTACTCTATCTAAAATGGGGTTTAAAGTAGCTATTTTAGATGCGGACATATACGGTCCTAGTATCCCATTAATGATGGACTTAGTTAGTGATCGACCAGGAGGAATTGAAATAGACGGTGTAAGGAAAATGGAGCCTGTAGAATCCTATGGTGTTAAAGTAATGTCTATTGGTTTTTTTGCCGGAACAGATCAGGCAGTTGTTTGGCGAGGCCCAATGGCAACAAAAGCTCTTAATCAAATGATATCTGAGACTTTTTGGGGTGATCTTGATTTCTTGCTCATTGACCTGCCTCCTGGCACAGGAGATATTCACTTAAGTATTGTTCAGGCATTACCCATAACTGGCGCAATAGTCGTAAGCACTCCTCAAGCAATAGCATTGGCGGACGCTCGAAAAGGAGCAGGTATGTTTCAGATGGATGCCATTAAGATACCAGTATTAGGAATAATTGAAAATATGTCATATTTCACTCCTGAAGATCTTCCTGAGAATAAATATTATCTCTTTGGGAAACAAGGAGCTAAAGATTTGGCAAATGAAATTAAGGTGCCCTTTCTTGGAGAGCTGCCAATAATTCAGACTATTCGCGAAGCTGGTGATGTAGGTCGTCCTGCAGCGTTGCAATCAGACGGGCCAGTTCCTTTGGCTTTTGAAAACATAATACAAAACACTATGTTATCTCTCTCAAAGCGAGTAGAGGACCTTCCTCCATCAGAAGCTGTTAGAATCACTACAATGGCAGGTTGTAATGCAAGAAAGCGAGAAATATGAATGATTTAAATAAACGAATTGAAATGGCACTAGAAGAGATTCGTCCATTTTTAAATAATGACGGCGGAGATATAAAGTTGCATAATATTATTAATGGTACGGAAGCAGAGGTTATTCTCATGGGTGCTTGCAATGAATGTTCAGTAAATCAGATGACTCTTACAAATGGAGTAGAAGTTTCAATTAAGAAGTTTGCTCCTGAGATTACCAAGGTCACTCATGTTCATTCTCCAGCCTGAAAAAGCATTTTTTTAAAGTTGAAAGAAGAAATGATTAAAACAGATATTTTAATTATTGGTGCAGGTCCCGTTGGTCTATTTGCTGTTTTTGAAGCTGGTCTTTTAAAAATGAAATGCCATTTGATAGACGCCTTACCAAGGCCTGGAGGGCAATGTTCAGAATTGTATCCGAAAAAACCAATTTATGATATTCCGGCTTATCCGGAAATTTTAGCGGATGATTTAACCAAGAAATTATTAGAGCAATGTAAGCAGTTTGAACCAGGTTTTACTCTTGGTGAAAGAGCAGAAACTCTTGTTAAGAATAATGACGAATCTTTTACTGTTAAAACAAATCAGGGAACTTTACTCAATGCTCCTGTGGTGGTTATTGCTGGTGGATTGGGAAGCTTTGAACCAAGAAAGCCCAACATTGTTGGTGTTGAGGAATTTGAAGGAAAAGGATTAGATTATTCTATTATTGATCCAGACGTTTATCGAGGAAAAAAAGTAGCTATTGCTGGAGGTGGAGATTCAGCTTTAGATTGGGCTATATTTTTGAGTAACGTTGCTTCAGAGGTTACTTTAATTCATCGAAGTGATGAGTTTAGAGGAGCTTTAAGTTCTGTAGAAAAGGTTCAATCCTTGAAGGATAAGGGGCAAATTAAAGTTATTACTTCGGCAGAAGTTATAGATATTAACGGTGAGAATCGAATTAAGTCAATAACAATAATGCACAAAGATAATTCTAGAAATGACCTTGATGTGGATCATTTTATTCCCCTTTTTGGTTTCTTACCAAAGCTCGGTCCAATTGGTAATTGGGGATTAGAAATTGAAAAAAATGCTATCAAGGTTAATAATTCCTTGGATTATCAAACCAATATAAAAGGTGTATTTGCTGTAGGCGATATAAATACATATCCAGGAAAACTAAAATTGATTTTGTGTGGGTTCCATGAGGCGACGGTAATGTGTCAATACGCATATAAAATCATAAACCCAGAAAAAAAATTCCTTCTAAAATACACAACTGTGACCGGTGTCAGTGGTTTTGATGGCAGCTTAAAATCGAGCCCAAAATCTATTTCGAAAAAAATCCAATAGTGGGGTCTGATATAGAAATTCATATTACAGACAGAAATGGACTTAGACACTCTGTAGATGCTCCAATTGATATGTCAATGAACTTGATGGAACTGATTCGCATTTATGAATTAGCTGAAGAAGGTTCAGTAGGCATATGTGGAGGAATGGCGATGTGTGCATCCTGTCAATGTTATGTAGAGTCTGATCATCAGTTGCCGGAGGTTTCTCAAGATGAGAAAATGATGCTTCTAGAGGCTTTTAATGTTCAAGATGATAGTAGACTAGCATGTCAGATTTATGTCAGTACTGAATTAGACGGGTTGAAAATACGACTAGCCCCTGCAGAGTGAATGAAAACATTTCAAAAAAATCTATACTATCTCTGTAGAACCATGATCCCCGTATCTTTGATTCAATTCAATTTTTAAGTATTCGACAATATATACCTGACGATTTGAATGTTATAATTTAAGAATTTATTAAACTCTCTTTGAATATGGGGCGTGCATTTGAATACCGAAAAGCAAGAAAGATGAAAAGGTGGTCATCAATGGCCAAGGTTTTTACTCGTATTTCAAAGGACATAATAATGTCAGTTAAAGATAGCGGCCCAAGTCCAGAAGCAAATAGTCGTCTTAAGTCTCTAATTCAAAACGCTAGGGATGCCAACATGCCCAAGGACAATGTTGATAGAGCGATAAAGCGAGCTGTATCAAGGGATCAAGCAGACTATAAAGAAGTAGTTTATGAGGGTTATGCTCCCCATGGTATTGCTATTATTGTTGAAACCGCTACTGATAACAATACGCGAACAGTTGCTAATGTTAGGTCATATTTTAATAAATGCAATGGCAGGTTAGGAACGAGTGGAAGCGTGGAGTTTATGTTTGATAGAAAGTGTTATTTTAAGATTTCTCGGAAAGATATTGATATTGAGGAATTTGAATTTGAAATGATTGACTTTGGAGTAGAAGAGATTTTTCAGGAATATGATGAGGAAAAGGATATCGATTTGCTGATGATTTACTCTCCATTTTCAGAATTCGGGTCTTTAACTAAGGCCCTAGAGGATCGTGGTCAAGAGATTTTGTATTCAGGATTTGAAAGAATACCAATGGAAACAAAAAAGATGAATACGGAACAACATATAGAAGTTGAAAAACTACTGGAAAAAATTGAGGAAGATGAGGATGTTCAGGCAGTATACCATAATATGCAATAAATGCTTAAACCCCTTTTTTTTTTAATAGTTTTCTACGGATTTCCGTCAATGGCTCAGGACTCAAATAAACGAGCATTGATTCATGATGATTATGATTCTTGGCAAAGCATAAGTGATTTTGGAATAAGTGATGATGGGCAATTTGCTTTTTCTACTATTAATCCCCAGGTTGGAGACGGTGTTTCTATTTTATATAATCTTAAAGAAGGTACTGAGATTGCAAGGTGGAGTAGAGCTTTTGATCTGAAGTTCTTACCAAATTCAGGATTTTTAGTGTTTACGGTTATGCCCTCTTTTTCAGAAATGCGTTCGCTGAAGCTTAAAAAAGAAGAAAAAATAAAATTACCTCAAAAACAATGCGTTTTAGTCTCTTTGATTAATAATAAAATTATAAGTCTCGACTCTTTAGGTGCAATTTCGAAATTGAAAATCGATTTTGGTCAAACAGATTTAAATCAAAAAAAATCTGATATTTTTGGAATACTACGTCCTTCTTTTGGAAAAAAGAAGCCAAATTTGAGTCTTTTTTTAACAGAAGCTTTAGATTCAAATGGATTTTATAAAGTAGATTCTATTGGGAGCTGGGAAAACATTATTAGTTGGGAATTCTCAAAAGATAGAACTTCAAAAAGAGCCTGTTACATAGTTGTGGAAAATGAAAAAAGTAAGATTCATTCGTTGCTATTTAATCCTTTCTCTCCGGATTCATTAATTGATAGAGGGGCGGCTTTTAATTCTGTAGCCATAGGTAATGTTGAATCAGATCCAATTTATGATCGTCTTTACTATACGAAAAAAATAAGAATTGATGATAGTTTTTCTTCTCTATGGAGTGTCACTTTGGATAAAGAGAATATGCAGCCTTTTATCACAACTTCTAAGAAAATAATGATTGCAGAATTAAATAGCCCAGGTCTTCCTCCAGGGTACTGCCCAAGTTCGACCGGTCAGATTATTATTGAAGAAAGGGGACTTTATTTTTACTATCAGAGACCATTTTTGCCTGTAGAGTGGGATGATAGCTTAACACTCAAAGAGGAACGAGCAAAGTTAGATATATGGTCATGGGATGATAAAGTGATTCAGCCTCAGCAGTCAAAACGGTTTTCTTCTGAAAAGGAGCCCAAATATTTGGCGTTTTATTCTTTTCAGGATAAGAATATTAGGTGCTTAGGGAATTCAGATTTTCCAAATGTTCAATATGTGAAAAATAGAAAACATAAATGGCTTGTTAGATATTCTCAAAAAAAATATGAACGTCAATATTCTTGGGATATTCAACTTCCATTTGATGTTCAGCTTGTCTCTTTAATAGATGGGGATGTCCTAGATGTAGGAACGGAATTACTTTTAGCCAGACCGCCAGTAATGAATCCCGAAGGCACTGCGATAGCATATTATCAATTGGATAAGCGGTTATGGGAGGTAGGGCGAATTGATAGTGCAGTAAATAAGAAGCCCGTATTGAGGAAAATTGATGTGCCCATTCTCAAGCCGGTTTGGGACGAAGAGCACGATAGTCCATCTTTTGCGTATCCATATGGTTCGCCTGGCTGGCTATCTTCTGGAGATCTTGTTGTTTATGACGCATATGATATTTGGGCTTTTAACCCTGTAAATTCTAAATTGAGGAATCTCACTTCTGCTATTGGTCGTAAAACTGAAACTAGAATGCGAATTCTAAAGTTAGAACCCAAAATTGATAAGGATTTTTATATTAAAAAAGGAATTGATAATAGAGATAAAAGTATTACAATTAGAACTTTTCATGAACCTTCAAAAGCTTCTGGTATAAAAATCTTCAATAGTGATGAAAAAAAATATTTAACGATATCTTTTGGTGACGTAAAACACTCTGGATATAAACGTGCTAAATGGTCGAATTCCTTCCTGTTTTTTCAGGAAAACACACTTTCATCTCCGGATTTGTATAGTTATACATTCACTAACGATACTATTTTCAAAAGAGATAAAGAAATAGTTCGTTTGACTGAGTTAAATCCTCAACAGGATTCCTTTATTTGGCCTGAGGTAAAGATGATTAATTATAAGGCTTTAGGAAAAAAATTACAAGGCTTACTTTATACTCCTGACATTAAATCTAATGAAAAAAGTTTGCCTTTAATTGTTTATTTCTATGAGTCTTACTCAGATAGATTGCATGATTATAAAACCCCGGCACCAAGTGCATCAACAATTAATTTAAGTTGGTTTGTTAGTAATGGCTATGCCGTGTTCATTCCTGATATTATATATAAAAAAGGTCACCCTGGGAAAAGTGCTCTTAGGTGTATAAATAGTGGAGTGAATGCTGCTTTAAGGTTTGAAAAGCGTATTGACCCTAATCGTATCGGACTTCAAGGTCAAAGTTGGGGCGGATACCAAGCTGCCTTTGTGATTACTCAAACAGATCGATATGTGTGCGCAATGGCTGGTGCCCCAGTAAGTAATATGTTTTCGGCTTATGGTGGTATTCGTTATTCAAGCGGAATGTCCCGTCAATTTCAATATGAAAAAACTCAAAGTAGAATTGGAGAAACTCCATGGCGTCGTTTTGATTTATATAAAAAAAATTCTCCTGTATTCTTTGCAAATAATGTCAAAACACCTTTGTTGATCATGCATAATGACAATGATGGAGCTGTTCCTTATACTCAAGGAATAGAGTTGTTTATGGGGCTTCGAAGGCTAGATAAGCCAGTTTGGATGTTAGTTTACAATGGTGAACAGCATAATCTGAAGAAGCGAGCTAATCGTATAGATTTATCTAAACGTATGGGCGAGTTTTTTGACCATTACCTAAAATATTCTCCGAAGCCTAATTGGATGGCAAAAGGTCGACCTTTACTCGAGAAGCCTATTGATAAAAATTGAATAACTATGAATATTGAGGAAGCAATAAATCATCCAAATGCAACAATCTTAGATGTTAGAAGAGAAGAGGAATTTAATGAGGGGAACGTTCTTGGCTCAATAAATATTCCTCTCCATGAAGTTCCTGACAATATCGATAATATTAAGTCAATGTCGAAACCAATAGTCCTTTATTGTAAGTCAGGTGGAAGAAGTGGGCAAGCGTTAATTTTTTTGCAATCACAAGGCTTAAAGGAGTTACAAAATGGTGGTGGGTTTGATGATGTCATGAAATTAAAAAGTTAAAAATGGCTTTAAAATTAAATTTTTTGATGCTTTTTCTTTGTTCGACCTCTTTCTATTCATGTAACTCACATAGGGGTGAAAATCTAACTGCTATTGAGTTTGAAAAATTTATGCAAGAAAACCACATCATAGATGTTCGAACTCTAGAAGAGTTAGATCAAGGAATGATTGAAGGTGCTGTGCATATTGATTATTATGATGAACGCTTTATCTCGAAAGTAGACTCTTTGGTATCTAGGGAATCTATTTATCAAGACAATAGTGGAATTTATTTATACTGTCGAAGTGGGAATAGAAGTGCTAAAGCACTGAAGGCTCTAAAGGCCTCTGGATTCATGAATATTCACCATTTACGAGGAGGGGTGAGGGCATGGAATCTATCCAACGGGGCACTTTTAGTCCAATAAAAATTGATATTTTTTAATTTCTTTGAGGCTTCACGTCTGGTGATCTAACGACGAAAGATTGTGGATAATTTTCTCTCCATTTTTTTAATTTATGTTCTGCAGATAGTCTAATGGAAAATAAACCTACGGATACTTTAAAGTTTGGTTCATCAAAATGCAACATTAGATTGTTAGAATCTAACAATCCATTGTAAATAGCTAGGGCTTCTTTTCTTTTTCCACTAAAAATTTGAATAGTGTAGCGCTCAATATTACCAGATTGGTTCTTTAAGCCTTCAGCAGCTAGCTTGTTCCTATGGATACTCAATACTGAATCTAATAATGATCCTGAGATAAAAATTATACTATCAGTTGTTTGATAAAACCCATTTTTTGAGAGAGTATCAGCTCTTTGCTCTATGGGAAAAGTAATGCACCCTATTAAAAAAAACAGAAAAATTGGATATTTTTTCATCTAAGAAGCAAAGGTGATAAAAAAGTCAAGACGAATTATTATTTAGAAGCATTTTAAATTGTAAATACCCCATTAAATAAGCGCTATGCCCGAGGAGGTTGTTTTGTACTTTTGCATCACCCAAAAAGGGCTATTGAACAGCTGTAGAATGTACATACGCATACGTTTCTTGAATTTTATAGTACTAAGAGTACTCACTATTGTCTTGACAATTAGTGCCTTATCAATTCCTTTAAGTGCAGAAGTCGATGTGGATCTTGGCAAAAAGTTGTTTAAATCAAATTGTGCTTCGTGCCATAAATTAGATAAAAAATTGATTGGCCCTGCTCTTGCGGGAGTTACTCAACGTCGATCTGAAGAGTGGTTGCTTCGTTGGATTCGAAATAATGCTGAATTAAGAGCATCTGGCGATGCTGATGCTAAAGCCATTTTTGAGGAGTATAATGGTTCAATCATGAGTGCTTTTCCAGCACTGGCTGACGATGACATAAAGAGTATTCTGGCATATACAGATGCAGTACCTGTCGTTGCTCCTCCCAAAGAAATTTCTCCAGGATTGCCAATTGCAGAACCCGTCAATGATTCTCTTCTCTTATACATTTTTGGTGGATTTTTAATCCTATTTGTTACCCTTCTGCTGCAAATAAGGAATACGTTAAAAGAAATAAACGGACAGAATAAGTCAACAGTTATTCAAGATTTCAATTTACTTACCCAGTGGTTGGTTGGTAACAAACGCTTTATGACTGCTGCGACAATTGTTTCAACGGTTGCATTTCTTTACCAACTCTTCTGGTTTCTAATGGGAATTGGTGTTGAAACAAATTATCAACCTGTTCAGCCCATAGCGTTTAGTCATAAGATTCATGCAGGTGAAAATCAAGTTGACTGTAATTACTGCCATAGTTCGGCTAGACACTCTAAACATTCGGGAATTCCATCAACCAATGTCTGTATGAATTGCCACATGTATATTGACGGTTCAGAAATATTAAATGATGCTGGTGTTGCAAAATATGCAGGTGAGCGTTCACCTGAAATTGCTAAAATATATTCAGCAATTGGATGGGATGCAGAAAATCGATCTTACATTGACAACTATGAAACAAAGCCGGTAAGATGGATTCGTATCCATAACCTGCCAGATTTAGCCTACTTTAATCATGCTCAGCACGTTACAGCTGGAGGGGTTGAATGTCAAACATGTCATGGTCCAGTTCAAGAAATGGATGTGGTTTATCAGTATTCAAAACTGACTATGGGCTGGTGTATTAATTGTCACCGCGAAACAGAGGTTAATACTTCAAATGGTTATTATGCTGATGCTGAGGAAGGCACTCAAAGTATTAATGAACGTCTCGCTTTAAAATTTCATGATGAATTGATCACTGTGGAAAAAATAGGAGGTTTAGAATGTGGCAAATGCCACTATTAATTTATTATCATGGCTAAGGATAAAGTTTATTGGAAAGGTTTTGATCATCTGGCAAACACAGAGGTCTCGAAGCGTTTGTCCGAAAATGAGTTTGCTGAAGACATTCCTATGGATCAGTTCTTAGGGGACGATAACCTGATGGGTAATTCCAGTACCAGCCGCCGTGATTTTTTGAAATATGTTGGTTTTTCTACTGCTGCAGCAACATTGGCGGCTTGCGAACAGCCCATCGTAGAAAGTATACCTTATGTTGTAAAGCCTGATAGTCTCACTCCGGGAATGCCTGCATATTATGCGACGTCCTATGTCGATGGTCAGGATTTTGCATCCGTATTGGTCAAAACTCGTGAAGGACGTCCTATTAAAATCGAGCCTGGCGATAAAGCTCGATTTAATTGGGGGACCAATGGAAGAGCTCAAGCTAGTGTTCTTTCCCTTTATGATTCAGCGAGACTTAAACAGCCTTTAAAAGCTGGTGTAGAATCCGATTGGACAACTATATCTCTGGATTTAAAGGAGGCTATTGATCAATCGGTAACTGAAGGCAAGCAGTTTGTTTTGATGACAGGCTCAGTTTTTAGTCCCTCGATGAAATTAGTTATTGAAAATTTACGACAATCATATGCTAATCTTGTTCATGTTGAAGTTGATGCGATTTCGAATTCTAAAGTTTTAGATGTTTGGGAAGATTTGACGGGAGTGAGATCAATTCCTGGTATAGATATGAAAGCTGCTGATATAGTGGTTTCGTTTAATGAGGATTTTCTCTCTTCGAGCATTCCTCAGCAACTATCTTCAGATTACGCTTTTCGCAGGAAACCAGGCAAAGGAATGCTTCGTCATATCCATTTAGAGTCCAATTTAAGCCTAACAGGATCTAATGCAGACAAACGAATTAAATTAAAGCCATCACAGGTTGAATTCTCACTAGCTTTTCTTTTAAACTTTGTTTCTGGAACGAAATATCACGTAGGAAAAATCGATAAGATTTTAACTGATCAATTAGAACGCGTGGCAAAAGAATTAATAGCAGCTAAAGGAAAATCATTGATTTTAGTGGGTGGAAATTCCACAAGTAATGCTTATTTGTGCGCTGCTTTAAATGCCGCATTGAAGAATTTTGGCTCGACAATTCGGCCGGATAGGCCTATCTATACTCAATCAGGTAGTGATTTAGCATTTGATAATGCCATGGCTGATATGAATCAGGGTCAAGTTGGTGTCTTGGTTATTGCTGGTCCCAATCCTGTCTATAATAGAATTGGATTTGATTTGGCATTAAATAATGTTGAATACTCGCTGAGCTTAACGGATAGATTAGACGAAACGGCAACCCTAACCGACGCTGCTGCTCCTGTCCCACATTATCTTGAATCTTGGGCTGACTTCGCTCCAACAAATATTGATTTTTCAGTTTCTCAGCCTGTTATTAGGCCTCTTTTTAATAGTAAGCCTGTAATTGAAGTATTATCAGAATTAGTAGGAATTAAAAAATCTTCAAAAGATTTAGTTAAAGAAAGTGTTATTTCTCAAGGTTTAAATTGGTCTCAAACTCTCCACGATGGTGGAGCTTCAATTAAAATTGACTCTGAGACTTTGTCAATATCTGAAATTATAAATCGAGCTATTACGTCTGTTAAAGTTGCAAATTCGACGTTAAATACGATTGATAATAGTGTTATGGAAATATCTCTTTATCAAAAGACAGTTGGTGCCGGATATCAGTCTAATAACCCATGGCTGCATGAGTTGCCAGACCCTATTTCAAGATGTAGTTGGGATAATTACTTGACCATTTCTGCAGCGGATGCACTAGCAATGGAATTTATTAATGAAACATTAAGTAACGGAGCACTTGATGGAAGTTTAGCAGATATCCAGGCGGGTGAATATTCGTTAAAGAATGTTCCGGTTTTAATACAGCCAGGCCAGGCAGCTGGTACGGTAGGATTGGCACTTGGTTATGGTAGAAAAAAAGTTGGTAAAGTTGCTGACGGCCTAGGAGTCAATGCAAATGAGCTTAACCTTTCTAAAGGTTTTGGTTCTGTTGTGATTTCTAAAACTGATGGGATGCATCAGTTTGCATCTACCCAATTGGGTAATACTATGATGGGTAGAAAAATCGTCAATGAAGTTTCTTTAAATGACTTTATTAACGACCCCAAGGGTTCAACTTGGAATGAAAAGCCGACATATCATACTCTAGATGGAACCATAGGTACCGATGAGGCTAATTTGTGGAAGAATCATGACCACGAAACAATGCATATGTGGAACATGAGTATCGACTTGAATAGTTGTCACGGATGTGGAGCCTGTGTTATTGCTTGCCATATTGAGAATAATGTGCCCGTAGTTGGAAAAGCTGAGATTCGTAATTTCCGCGATATGCACTGGTTACGTATTGACAGATACTATTCGTCAGATATGACTGCAGAAATTGCAGATATGGAAGATATTGGTGTTGTAGCGAAATATGCTGGAATGGAAAAACCCGGGGTCAGTCCAGAAGTTGTTTTTCAACCAGTGATGTGTCAGCATTGTAACCATGCACCATGCGAAACAGTTTGCCCTGTTGGAGCCACTGTTCACTCTCGTGAGGGGCTAAATCATATGGCTTACAATAGATGCATTGGCACTCGATATTGTGCCAATAACTGTCCTTACAAGGTTAGAAGATTTAATTGGTTTAATTACCAAAAGAATGAACGCTTTACTTCGGTAAATCCATCTCAAGATGATTTGGGCCGAATGGTTCTTAATCCAGATGTAACCGTCAGAGCCAGAGGCGTCATGGAGAAGTGTTCTATGTGTATCCAAAATATCCAATTTGGAAAGTTAGAGGCTAAAAAAGCGGGAAGACCTCTCAAGGATGGTGAAATCAATTGTGCGTGCGAATCAGCTTGTGATTCCGGCGCTATCACTTTTGGCGATGTGAACACTCGAAATAGTGCTGTCCAGATTGCAAAAAATGATAGTAGATCTTATCATCTTCTGGAAGAAGTTGGTACCCAGCCATCAGTATTCTATCAAACTAAAGTTCGCAATCGAATCTAAACTTAGATATAGGGAATTATGCATTACGAATCTAACGTCCGCGAGCCTCTAATACTAGGTAATAAATCATATACAGATATCAGTAATGATGTAGCTCGTCCTATAGAGACTAAAGCTCCAAGACTCTGGTGGATTGCTTTTTCAATCGCCTTTACCATGATGCTATGGGGTTTTGGTTGTATTGCTTACACAATTGGAACAGGGATTGGAGTTTGGGGACTAAATAAGACCGTAGGTTGGGCATGGGACATTACAAACTTTGTATGGTGGGTAGGTATAGGTCATGCAGGCACGCTTATTTCGGCGGTTCTCTTATTATTCCGTCAAAAATGGAGAATGGCAATAAACCGATCAGCTGAGGCTATGACTATTTTTTCGGTAATTCAGGCTGGCTTATTCCCTCTAATACATATGGGGCGTATTTGGCTAGCTTATTTTGTTTTGCCATTTCCAAATCAGTTTGGATCGCTATGGGTTAATTTTAATTCGCCCTTACTTTGGGATGTTTTTGCAATTTCAACTTATTTAACAGTTTCAACAGTTTTTTGGTACACAGGTTTGATACCAGATTTTGCCATGATTCGAGATCGTGCAATTAATCCTCTTCAAAAACATATATATAGAATTCTTTCTTTTGGTTGGGGAGGAAAGGCTAAGGCTTGGCAAAGGTTTGAAGAAGTTTCATTAGTTCTTGCTGGATTGGCTACACCTCTCGTTTTATCTGTTCATACTATTGTGTCTATGGACTTTGCAACCTCAGTAATTCCTGGTTGGCACACTACCATTTTTCCACCATATTTCGTTGCAGGAGCAATATTTTCAGGTTTTGCGATGGTTCAAACGCTCCTCTTAATAGTTCGAAAGATTTTCAAAATGGAAGACTATATTAATATTCAACATATTGAAATGATGAATATTGTTATAATGGTTACTGGCTCTATTGTCGGAGTGGCATACATTACTGAGCTTTTTATAGCCTGGTATTCAGGAGTGGAATACGAGCAATATGCTTTTTTAAATCGAGCAACTGGCCCCTATTGGTGGGCCTATTGGTCTATGATGACTTGTAACGTTTTTTCTCCTCAATTTATGTGGATTAAAAAGCTAAGAACCAATCTTATATTCACATTTATTATATCAATTGTAGTGAATATAGGTATGTGGTTTGAACGATTTGTCATTATTGTAACCTCTTTACACAGAGATTATTTACCATCTTCTTGGGCGATGTTCTCTCCAACATTTGTTGATATCGGTATTTTTATAGGTACTATTGGTTTCTTCTTTGTTTTATTTTTACTCTATGCGCGAACTTTCCCTGTAATAGCTCAAGCTGAATTAAAGACGATATTAAAATCTTCTGGGGATTCTCAGAAACAACATCACGATCCACATGGCAAACACTGATTATAAGCCTCTGCTGAGGGCTATATACAAAGATGACGATGTAGTATTGTCTGCGGTAAAGTCATTGCGAGAGAAAGGCATGAAAATCAAAGAGGTTTACTCTCCATTTCCAATTCATGGGCTTGATAAAGCGTTAGGGCTGAAAGAAACTAGAATCGCTATGGCGGCCTTCATGTATGGGTTGTTTGGTTTATCGGTCGCTATTACAATGACTGCTTATATGATGAATTTTGATTGGCCTCAAAATATTGGAGGAAAGCCTAGTATGACATGGGGTAACAACATGCCTGCATTTGTTCCTATTTTATTTGAGTTGACCGTATTTTTTGCAGCTCACTTGATGGTTTGGACATTTATGATCATTAATAAATTATATCCTGGAGCTGAACCTCAAAATCCTGATCCGCGAACAACTGACGATCATTTTATGATAGAAGTTATAGCAGCAAAAGGTGTAATCGATGTTCTTAAAGAGTCTGGTGCAAAAGAAATTTCTGAAGCGTGATGATAATGAAGAAGATAAATTCAGTCGCTAAAATTAAAATAATCCTGGGAGTTGTTTTGCTTTTTGGACTTATAACTTCCTGCAATAGTGATAAATCTACTCCGGGCTTTACTTATTTTGATGATATGTATCGATCACCTGCTTTGAAGGCATATCAGCCTTCTCATCTAAATCCAAGAAAATCTTCAGCGTTAATACCTGTTGAAGGAACTGTCTCGAGAGGCTATGTCCCATATGATATACCTAATTCGAACGAAGGATATGAAAGCTCAAAATCTGATATCGCAGTACCAATATATTTTTCTGATCTAGATGCACAAAGTGGAAAAGAATTATATGGTCAATTTTGTTCTCATTGTCATGGTGATAAGGGTGACGGAAATGGAATATTAATGCAGAGAGAGAAAATTCTAGGTATACCTGGTTATGGTAAAGATCGGCTGCCAGATATTACACCAGGTTCCATTTACCATGTTATTATGCATGGAAAAAATAATATGGGTTCACATTCATCTCAGTTGAATTATGATGAACGCTGGAAAATAATTAAGTATGTCCTAAAGCTTCGAGAGGATCAATCTGCAATTGTGGCTGACGCCTCATCTGCTACATAATTTTAATGCGATTACGATGTTTGTTTTTACTTTAAAAGCCAAAATTTTAGCCATATCTCTAACTCTCATAGGTTTAGTGATGTTAATTATTGGTTTTAATACTACCTCTGTTCATTCTTTAGACTTACATGAGGCAGCTGGTATTGTTCTTGCAGAAGCACCTCATGGAGAAGATTCTCATGGTGTAGTGTCTCATGGAGAAGACTCTCACGGCGCAGTATCTCATGGAGAAGATTCT
>MDTF01011116.1_pt1 | contig 60135 bp, 56 predicted proteins | sample 811191 | NCBI WGS metagenome assembly MDTF01 (sample SAMN05326649, study PRJNA326480) | marine metagenome | isolation source: seawater | place: Southern Ocean | collected 2011 | reverse complement strand
ATATCGCGCATAATCGATTGTGTTTCTGATGACATAGAGATTGTAATAGCTGTCGGTTATAAGTCAGAGCAAGTTAAATCATATATCAAATATATATTTCCCACACGCAACATCAAATTTGTAAATATTGATAATTTTTCTGGGGTAGGCTCTGGTCCTGGTCTAAGTTTATTAATGTGTAAAAATCATCTACAAACCCCCTTTATTTTTACTTCTACAGATACTATTATTGAGGAGTCTTATATCTTCGATAGTTTAGACGAGAATTGGATGGGTGTTTCTCATGTTGAATTAGAGGACTCATCAAAATATTGTCTTGTTTATGACCATGAAGATAAGAAAGGAGAAAGATATTTAAAAAAAATGTATTTTGGCGAGGGAAATCTTGCTTATGTAGGTGCCGCAGGTATTTATGACTATTCTTCATTTTGGAGCAGTCTAGAAAGTAAAAAATTTGATAAGAAGGATTCCCGAAATAGAGATGTTGAAAATGAATATCAAGTATTACATGGGTTTGATGGACTAAAGAAAATAAAGCTTTTTGAATGCTCATGGCATGATACTGGTAACGATGATTCATACGAAAAAGTTAGAAAAATTTTTTCCCATGAAGTAGTTGCAACTAAAGCTAATGAAGCAGTTTTTATTGAAAATGGAAAAGTTATAAAATATTTTGCAGATGCTGACATTGCAAAAAGACGAATTGAACGTACTAAATTCTTAAATGGAAGTTCTCCAAGCATAAAATACTTAAATGATAATATGTTTTCCTATGATTATGTCAATGGAAGGCTTTTGTCAAATTTATCAGAAGATAAATTGCTAAAAAAAGTCTTGCCTTTTTATTTTGAGAAATTTGCTTCAGAGCAATTTGAAAAGACAGATGAATTTTTAAGTGACTGCAAAGAGATGTACTATAATAAAACTCATAATAGAATAATTAACTCTTTTGCGGGAACTGATTTAGATAAGATCGAATTCATTAATGGAGTTAGAGTTGATGGAATTCTGGAGCTTTTGAAAAAGATAGACTGGGATTCAGTATATGACTTATCTGTTCCGTCAAGATTTCATGGAGACTTTCAACCCGAAAATATACTTCATGATGGTAATGATTTTAAGTTAATTGATTGGAGAGACTCGTTTGGAAAAAGTTTGGAGGTTGGTGATTTCTATTATGATCTCGGAAAATTGTATCACGCAATAATTATAAATGGTCAAATTGTTCTATCTAAGGGGTACGGCTATAAAATTAAAAATAATGCAGTCTATATTGAATATAATTTGAAAAGTAATTTACAATTATTAATGAATTATTTTGAAAATTTCTGTAAAGAAAGGGAGTTAAGCTGGAGTAATGTTGAGTTATTAGGAATACTCCAGTATATTGGTATCTGCTCATTGTATAAAGAATTTCATGGTGGTGAATATGGAAAGTTTTTGTTTCTTCTAGGAAAGTATTTGCTGGCAAAAAAATTATCAGAGGGAAAAAATGAAAAAATTAATTAATTTATATAAAGAAGAATCAAATAATGCACTTCTATCAATTCCCACAGAGGATATTGAAAAATTTGTTGAATTCATAATTAAAGCTTACAAGAATGAAAGCAAAATATTTGCGTGTGGCAATGGTGGAAATGTTGCCTCTGTCCAAAATCTAGTGCTAGATTTGAATATGCATCCTTTTGTAAGTGAAGATAAATCAGGTAGACAGGGTAATCGAAATAATTTTCATGCAGTAAGCTTGTGTGATTCTGGAGCTACTATAACTGGCATCACTAACGATCTTGGTTTTGATCATATATTCTCAGAACAATTAAAATATCAAGCTTCAGAAGGAGATATTTTATTTGCTATGAGTGGTTCAGGTAACTCCAGTAATGTTATTGAAGCATTAAAGGTTGCAAAAGATTTAAAGTTAATTTGTATAGTTATGACAAGGAATAAAAATACTAAATCTGATAATTATGCAGATTTAATGCTAAGAATTAATAGTGAAGCATCAACTTTTCCTGGTCAGACTGGGGGTAATAATAATAATTTTCATTATGAAGATTGTATATCGACAGTAACCCATATCGCTGTTGGCCTTCTTAAGGAATATGTAGCTAATGAAAATTAATCCTAATCAGCTGAGAAAGCATGTATTGAATATGGTTTTTGAAAAAAAATCAGGACACATTGGTGGTTCTTTTTCAATTGCCGAACTTATTGCGTATCTTTATAGTAACTTCAACCTCATAGAAGAAGGTAAAGATAAGTTAATCTTATCTAAAGGCCATGCTGTCCCTATACTTTATGCAGTACTCTATGAATTAGGTCTTATTAAAAATTTAAATGACTTTAGAGAAATTAATTCGCCACTTCAAGGTCATCCAGACAAAGAGAGATTACCATATATGCACGCCACTACGGGAGCACTAGGCCAAGGCCTTAGTATTGCAATTGGCCATGCAATAGCTTGTAAATTAAAAAAATTAGATAATAGCATATTCTGTATTATTGGTGATGGAGAAACTCAGGAAGGGCAAATATGGGAGGCACTTATGCTTGCTCCAAAGTATGATTTAGATAATCTTATTTGCTTTGTTGACGCTAATGGAGCTCAAAATGATGGGTATGTAAAAGATATTTTAGATCTTGGAGACCTGCAGTTAAAAATAAAATCATTTGGCTGGGAAACATACTCTATAAACGGCAATGATCTTGAAGAATTATCCACCACAATGAATAGTTTAAAGAAAAGTGGTAAGCCAATTTGTATTATATTGAATACCACAAAGGGAAAGGGTGTTTCATTTATGGGGAGTCCGGCATGGCATGCTAAAGTTCCCTCAAAAGAAGAATATGTAAATGCTATGTTGGAGTTAGATGATGAAAGCAACTCGTGATGCGTTTGGAGAGCAGTTAAAAGCTTCAGCATTAAAAAATAATCAAATTATTGGATTAAATGCTGATTTGGGTGGAGCGACAAAGATTAATGCTTTTGGTAAAGAATATCCAGAACGATTTCTTGAAATGGGCATAGCTGAAAATAATATGATAGGTATTGCTTCAGGGCTATCAGAATATGGGTTTAAAGTTTTTCTTGCTTCTTTTGCTTCATTTCTGACAGGTAAATATGATGCTATTAGGTGTTCAATTGCATATTCAAATGCACCATGTATTCTTGTAGGCACTCACTCCGGCTTGGCGATTGGTAAAGATGGCGTCACTCAAATGGGATTAGAGGATATTAGCTTAATGAGGGCGCTTCCAGGGATGACTGTTTTAAACCCTTCAACATACAACCAAACAAAATCACTTGTAAAATTTCTATGTGAAAATGAACTAACTAACCCCTATTACTTAAGACTTGGCAGGCAACCTGTTTCAGAACTTTACACTGAAGACGATTCGTTTGAAATAGGTAAGGGATTTTTGCATCGCACTGGCTCTCTTGGAGTGGTATTTACTTCAGGTTGCGTTTTAGGGGATGTTCTAGTTGCAACTGAAGGGTTTGATCTAAGTGTTATTGATATTCATACAATTAAGCCATTAGATAGGGAAATGGTTATAAAGTACTCAGCTGACCACGTATTTACAGTTGAAGATCATACGATAATTGGCGGTTTGGGTTCTGCGGTTGCAGAAATTATTGCTGAAGAGGGTTTAAATGCTAAGTTGCATAGAATTGGATTAAATGATATTTTCCCTGAATCTGGTGAGCCTTCAGATTTATATGAAAAATATGGCTTAAGTGCTAAAAAAATCAAGGAACGAATCAAAAATGAGCTAAGTTTATAGGGCTTTTAGTTTATGTTTATAAAGAGTTACTATTTCCTTCTTTTAAATATTAAGTCTCTCGAAGGCAGTAAAGTTTAGAAAGAGTAATAGTTGCATCTAATTTTTTCACTTTTTTCTCTATTTTTGCACTATATGAAATTATAAAGAGAAATGTAAGAAAAATATTATATAGCTAATATCTAGATAATAGTTAAATGATAAATCTACTTCTAAAAGATTTATTTGTTCTGTATTTGTGGGAGTGGTTATTTAAATGAATTATGACTTTACAATTTTTTTTACATTTTTTGCCGATGGAGATATTAGAAGAAAATATATTGAGATTGCATTAAATACTTTATTTGAAAATAATTTAAAAGATGTTCCCATTATTGTTATTGACTCATCTTCAGATGAATATTCAAAAAAAAATAATAGTCTTTTTTTAAATTTTTCTAATGTAACTTATATTAATGACAAAGAAGTTAATCCATTTGAAAGGTGTAAGAAATATTTGCATCTTATCGAAACACCATATGTTCTAAGGCTACTAGAAGACTGTGCTTATATAAACTTGGGAAAAGATGATTTTGCTTTTATTCAAAATGATATTTCATTAATGGGCCGAAATAAAGAAATTAATGTAATACAGTATCCAATTATTGATGAGCAGAACTTTACTATGAAAGGTAATACTGTTCATTATCCTTCAATTAAATTTGAAGATAAAATTTGGCACGATGATGATTTATGGCCCTACTATGATAGGTCAAAAGAAGAAAAAATTTACCATTATTTATGCAATAATATTCTTTATAGAACTGATTTCTTTATTAAACATTGGAATTATATAGGGTCAAAGTACACTAATCATAATTCTGCTGAAGCATCTAAACCAGCTAATAGTTTATTTAAGTTTTTTTTCGGAAGAAAGTATTTCTATTCACCTGGTCAAATTTATTATAGATGCTATGAAAAGTTATTTCATCCAAGTGAAATTATTAGTAATATCGTTATAACTAAAACAATGGTTGAGGCTGATGTTATTCATATTGGTTACTATAGTACAGAAGATGATATAGATCCAGGACAAAAATCTTCAGGTAGATCTGATATGGTCTCAAAAGATTATGAAGGTGTCTCATCAACAGTGGATGTTCTAAAGGTTTTTAATGATTATCAACTCCTAAACAAAATAAAGTTTAAAAGAGACTCATAAGGTTATTTAACAAATGAACAAAACAGTAGCATTTTATGCACCATTTGATAAGCGTATTAAAAATGATGGTTTTCTCGAGGATTTTGATGATTTAAAAAGGTATGCAAATATCCATAAAAACCTTACTAAGTTAGGTTATGAGGTGCACAGTTTAGATATATTTAAAAAGAAAAAAACTATTCCAAGTGTTTGTGTTTTTTTAGATATACCTCCGATTAATATTAATAAACTAATTGATAAGAGAACAAAGACTATTGCTCTTCTTAGAGAGCCTAAATTGATTAGTAAAGAAAATTTTGATATAAAAAGGCAAAATGAATTTGATTTAATATTAACCTGGAAAAAATCATTGATTGATCGTAAAAAGTTTTTGCCTTATCCCTCTACTAGATTTGAAAGTTTTGTTCAATTAAATGCTGAAAAGATCTCAAGTAAGAAGCTCTGTGTTTTGATTAATAGTAACGCTTCTTCTAAATCTGTTGGGGAGCTATACTCCTTAAGAAGAGTAATAATTAATTGGTTTGATTTTAACTATCCAGAAGATTTTGATTTATGGGGTTATGGTTGGAACATGATTAATTTAAATATCTTTAATAAAACATTGTGTCGAGTTAAGAGTCCTTTAAAATATATTCCTCCTTCATACCAAGGAATCGCATTAGATAAATTAGTTACTCTAAGTAAATATAAGTTTTCAATATGTTTTGAAAACACTTGTCTTGAAAACGACTATATTTCTGAGAAAATATTTGATGCATTTCGTTCTAACAATATTCCTATTTATTATGGAGCCCCAAATATAGAAGAATTGATACCAAGAGAATGTTTTATTGATTATAGGGACTTCAAAAGTGAAGATGATCTTTATAATTTTATTAAGTATATGCCTAACGAAAGGTATTTAGCATATTTAGAGGCAATCAAAAATTATTTAAATAGTACGAGAGCACAAGAGTATAGTCTGAGCAACTGGGAAAAAGTCATTAAAGATGCTATATTTAGATTAGTCTAAATAATTTTTTTAAAAAAAATGTGTATGATTGTTTATACAATTTTTCATAGTTAAATGCATAGCAGAATCATTAAATTTCAATTAAACATAGAGGGATATTAGTTGAGTTTTTCTATAGTAAATAAAAAAGAGTTAAGAAAAATTATTGAACCTCATTTTTATGAAGGTTTAATTAGTGATGAATACAAATTAGAAACTATAAATGCAACTCAGCTACTTACTTATAATAGGTTTGATTTATCCTTTAAATTATTGTTTTTAAAAATGACGAGGCTTGGTGTTAAGTTTTCCCAAGATGCTTATAAAGAACATATTAGAGCTCTAAGTCTTGGGAGTTTTAAAGAGCCTGGTAACTTAAAGAAAAGTAACTTTAATGATTATTTAAAGGCATTTGAAGATATTTTTGCTGATATAAAAAAAGATGGTTTTAATAAAGAGAAATCAGTTATTCCTTTATCTTCAAATGGCTATATTACAAACGGGTCTCATAGGCTAGCATGTTCAATAATCTTAAACATACAGGTTGACTGCGTTCATTTGGATGGACCTGACCATGTTTATGACTATAAGTTCTTTTATGAAAGAGGGGTCCCAAAAAACATGATGGACGCTGCCGCTTGTGAATTTATAGAAAATTCAAAAAATGTTTTTATAGCAATAATTTGGCCAACAGCAGTCGGAGAAGATAAGAAAATAAATCATATAATTAAAAATATAGTCTATGAAAAGCAAGTTAAATTGAATAGTAATGGTGCACATAATTTATTATCACAAATATATTATGGTGAAAAATGGATTGGATCAGTTGAGGATGACTTTATAGGGTCATATGGAAAACTTATTGAGTGTTTTAAAACATTTGACAAAATTAGATTTATTGCTTTTCAGTCAAGTGGTATTGAAGAAGTTATAAGAATTAAAGAGAAAATTAGAGGTATTTTTAATATTGGGAAGCACTCTATACATATAAGTGATAATCAAAAAGAGTCTTTAAGGATTGCTAGGATAGCTTTTAATGAAAATAGTATTCATTTTTTGAATTACGCTAAACCAAATAAGTTTATATCGACTCATAACAAAATAAAGCAATTTAAGAAATTCATATTAAAGAATAATATAAATAGTAATGACGTTTTATTAGATTCTAGTATTACTCTCTCTGCGTATGGATTAAGAGAGGCTAGAGATACTGATTTTTTATGTAGTAATAATGAAAAAATGCAATATGCATTTGACTTAATTAATCCCCATGATGAGGTATTAAAATATTATTCAGAAAATAAATTTGAAATTATTTATAACCATTCTTATTATTTTTATTTTAATGATCTTAAATTTATTTCATTTCCCAAGTTATATCAGATGAAGGTAAATAGAAATGAGATAAAAGATCAGAATGATATTAAGCTTATGGCTTTAATTACTGATGGAGCTTATGTAAGAAAATTTTCTGCAAGATTAATTCAATATTTTTTTTATGGAAAAATTAAAGCAAGACGAAAGTTAATGATTTTCTTGAAATTAATTGGATTGTATAAAGGCCTTAAATATATATTTAAGTCATTATTAAAATGATATCAATTATTATGCCTGTATATAACTCTGCCCCTTTCATAGGAGAGGCTATTGATAGCATTCTTAATCAAACCTATAAAGATATAGAATTGATAATTATTAATGATGGTTCAACCGATAATAGTGCGTCTATTATTGAGTCTTATAATGATAATAGAATAAAGTTAATTAATAATGATTCAAACAAAGGGATTGTTTATTCTTTAAACAAATCTATATCAATGTCTAGTGGCCAGTATATTGCCAGAATGGATTCAGACGATATTGCAAATATTGATAGACTTGAAAGTCAACTCAAATATCTAAATTTACATAATTTAGATATTTGTGGGTCAAGTATTAATACTTTTGGCTTAATGAGAAGAATTATTAATTATCCTGAGACCACTCAAGATGTTAAGTTTTTTTCCATATTTGGAAGCCCTGTAGCTCATCCAACTGCCTTTGGATACGCTCAATTATTTAAGAAGTACCCGTATAGAAATGTAACTGCAGAAGATTATGATTTATGGACAAGAATGCTAATGGACGGTGTTAATATTGGCAATATACAAGTTCCATTATTAGATTATAGAATACATGAAGGCCAACTTACTGAAGATAAGACAGATATTATAAAGTCATCGATGTCAATATCAAAAAGCTACATAAAGGAATATGTCCAGAATAATACAACAAGGGGCATTCTGGAGAGCTGTGATTGCTTTATGGGCAAAAGTTTAGATTTAAAAGAAATAACTGAGGCAGCTAAGAATTTGTCTAATTTCGCAAAAGAAAACAAAGTCTCAAAATCTATGCATTCTAGAGCTCTATTTATAATTTTTAGTAGGTCAAAATCCTTTAATTTATTTACTTTTTTTTCTTATATGAGTGCGATAAGAAATTCTGGAGAAGGCTTAATAGGTTCGATTAATATAAAGTTATCACTTTTGATGATTTTCTCAATTAAAAAAAATTCTAATTTTATTGCATTCTTAAAACGCTACTTTTAAAAGTTTAAATGATTATGTTATTTAAAATTGTCATAATCTGATGATATCTTTATTAATTAAAGTAAAATATATTTGTAAAAGATAACTATTCTTAATAATAATAAAATGAAAATACAAGGCATTATAGCCTCAGAGTCCGTTGTTATAAATGCAGTTGAGGGGCTTTTAAATAGTGGTCAAAAGTAAAGTGTTAGATATTATCAAAAGGATATAAAGGCATGAAAGATATCATCATAAATGAGTTCAATGAGCACATAAAGGCTGTAAGCTCAATTCATAATTTAACTGATGCTGTTGCTACTGCTGCTCAAATATGTATTGATTGCTTAAAGAATGGTGGCAAGATTTTAATATTTGGAAATGGGGGTAGTGCTGCAGATGCTCAGCATATTGCTGCAGAAATAGTTGGAAGGTACAAAACTGATCGTAAAGGCATGTTTGCAATTGCACTGAACACGGATACATCTATTCTTACAGCTATTGGGAACGACTTTGGTTATGAGTATTTATTTGAACGTCAAGTTGAAGCTTTAGCAAATAAAGGAGATGTGGTAATTGGAATTAGTACTAGTGGTAAAAGTGAGAATGTTATTAGAGCAATTAAACTGGCATCCAACTTAAACTGCAGATCAATTGGGTTTAGCGGCAATGCTGGTGGAGATATGAATAAGATTTGTAGTATCAACATAGTTGCTCCTTCTGATGACACTCCTCGAATTCAAGAAATGCACATTATTATTGGACATACAATTTGCCACTTAATTGATCAAGAATTTAAGGCACGTTAGAAAATCAAATTAAGCTGTAAGTAATACAACTAAAAGAGATTCCAATCGAATAAAGCAAAAATAAAAATATGAGAGTACTAATAACCGATAGTGCATGTCTCCTAGTTAGGCACCTATCAGATAAATTAATTGAGTCAGGGCATGAGGTAAGAAATTAGGGCTGATGTTTATATGACAAGAAGAAAGCCTGATATCTTAAAGATGAAATTATTCTTTATAGGTTCATTTAGATCGCCGATGAGGTTTTAAATAAACTCATTAAGTTTTAATTAGTAATAAATTTAACTCATTGTAAATCTATTACTATTAAATTATAATTTTAAGAAAGAGCTACTTTCATCTAAAAATTTACTACTCTTTTTCTTATATATATTTTTAAAATAGACTGAGTTATCTGAATCTAAAGAGCAAAAAGAAATACCACTTTCATTAATAAAATTCTTATGAAAACGATTAAAAGAAGTTGGATAATGATGACTTAAAAAATTAATATTAAAAATATTATTGTCTAATTTTTTATTTACGAAAGATTTAACTACTATTGAATTTAAATAATTTTCTGCATCTTCCAATCTGCCAGCAACATCCCAGTATAAAACTATCTTCATATTATTTTTTTTTTATTTTATTTGTACTTACTTGAGAGCTTGAAGATGCATGAGCTAATCTTGAATCAAAAATTACTACATCTCCAGGTTTTATAGGTACTCTATACTTTCTTATAGGAATTTGATTGATGATGGATCTATATAGAAAATTTATAGTTTTTTTACCAAAATCTTTAAATGATTTGTGACTACCTTTTTTTAAGTCAATACCACCACCATAAGTCAATGAGTTATCTTGCAAAAAAATACCAACTTTATAGAATCTATAATCTTGAGAAAAAAGATAGTCAGATTTTAAGTAATGCTCAAAATTTGCATCTATATGCCAACCTTTTTTTCTGCCTGAATTATTAATTTTATTAATTTGGATATTTAAATCGCTTAAATAGTAAACATTTTCTGAAATTTTTTTAAGCTTCTTAACTATATTTTTTAAGAAAAGCGTTTTGTAAACTTCATTGTTTTTTAGAGCATAATCAATGAAAAATTCAGAAGTATCTCCGTCTTTAATATCTTTTAATAAAATTTTACGTAAATTTGAAATTTCAGAATTATTTAAACCTGATTCAAAACTAATATAACCATTTCTTTTAAATTTTTTTAAATCATCATTCATAATTTAATCAATATCTTTATAATATAATTTAACTTATTGCATTGATTGAATATATTGGAAGAAAATAGAAAATATCACCTTTTCATTATCGTATCCGATATTTAAATTTATAGGTAATATGTTTACTTTGCAATGAATCTTAAGCAATCACCTGAGTCTTCCTCCATTAGCTTGCCATTTTTTAAGTAGGTATTGCATAGGATAACCTTATTAAAGCTATTTTCAAAGAATTTTCTTGAAAAATAGTAAGTATGTGGTGGATCTATATTATGTTTAATGCCAGGATTATGATTAGGAACTTCAAAAAAATAAACAGTATTTTTATTTGATAGTTTTTTAAAGCTTTCTATTGTCTCATCTATATCAGTTACATGTTCAAGGCTATGTGATGCATAAAATAAATCAATAGTATGATTTATTTCATTAATACTTGCTATTGAAGTCCAATTATCTTTAAAGTATTGGGCTATCTTAGACGGTTCAACATTGATTATATTATGCCCAGCAGTATTTAGTAAAATTGATATACCTCCTGGACCTGCTCCAAAATTAACTATGTTTTTTTTTGTACCGTTAAAGTTTGGAAATGTTTCTAGTAACAGATTATAGTGTTGAATATCCCTTAATTTAACTGGATGATCTTTTTCCACACCTTTTTGGTAGTTTATTTTTGAATAAAAATCACTCAATTCATTCTTTGTTGGCATTGGATCAACAATAAAATAACCTTTATCATCATAAATTAAATTAAGTTTCCTAAACTTTTTAAAATAAGCATTACTAGCTATCAATGCTTTAATTCTTGGATGGTACATTTTTGGCAACAAACCAAATTTGTAACAAAGAATTGCAATTTTTATTTTTTTTCTTCTAAAAGACTGCCAAGTGTCATGTCATTTTCAGATCATCTATTATAAAAAACTATTATAACAAATAGTTTCATTAAAGCACCGTTTCTATTGGCTTAATTTTTTTTAATTATGTTTTGTATTACTAAGTTTGAAATAAAGCTTATTTTTTTAATTATTAATATAGCCATATGAGAGTTTTAATAATTAAAGTAAAATGTATTTTTTTAATAAAACTATTCTTAACAAAAAAAATAATCATATGAATATATTGGTCACTGGTGGTGCGGGGTATATAGGAACTCATACAACTATAGAATTATTAAATGATGGCCATAAGGTTATAGTCATAGATAATTTAAGTAATAGTAGTGAAGATGCACTTTCAAAAGTGAGTGTTATTACAAAAACAAAATTACAAAATAATAAATCATTAAGTGGTAAATATATATTTATTGACGGTGATATAAGAGATAGGAATATAATTAGCCAACTTTTTTCCCAATATTCTATTGATGCTGTTATTCATTTTGCAGGATTAAAATCAGTTAATGAATCTGTCTCAAAGCCAATAGATTATTATTCTAATAATGTAATGGGTAGTACTATTTTATTTGAAGAGATGCATAAAGCAAATGTAAAAACAATAATTTTTAGTTCAACTGCAGCTGTTTATGGAACTCCTGAGTCAGTCCCTATTACTGAAAAATTTTCAACTCATAATATCTTAAGTCCTTATGGTGAGTCCAAACTAATGATTGAGAATATTCTAAAGCATATTTATGATTCTGATAAAGACTGGAAAATTGCAATATTAAGATACTTTAATCCTGCAGGAGCACACTCTAGTGGAATAATTGGTGAAAACCCTAATGGAATTCCTGATAATTTAATTCCTTATATTAGTCAGGTAGCTTCTGGACAATTAGCTAAGTTAAAAATATTTGGTAATAATTACCCTACCTCTGATGGAACTGGTATTCGCGACTATATTCATGTAGTTGATCTTGCTAAAGGTCATATTTCAGCTCTTAATTACATAAATAGAAAAAATTCAAGCTTTGATATATTTAACTTAGGTACTGGGAAGGGGACAAGTGTCCTTGAAATGGTTCAAGCATTCGAAAATGCTAGTAGAAAAACAATTTCCTATAATTTTGAAGATAGACGTCCTGGAGATGTTGCAGAGTGTTGGGCTTCTACTAAACATGCAGAATCTATTTTAGGTTGGAAGGCAAAATATAGTATTCAAAAAATGTGTGAAGATACGTGGCGCTGGCAAAAAAATTCTCTTAAAGGTAGTATTAATTAGTAGTTTATTAATAATTACTATAATAGAAAATTAATATGAGATTTTTTTGGAAATTTATAAAGCGACAAACTGTTCAAATACGCAATGGGGGCGCACTAACTATTTCTAATAAGCTAAAAAAAATATATCCGCATATAATTTTCTTTCCATTGTATGTTTTAGCTTTTCCTATAGTAATTTTTATAAGGCTGCTTGCACCTATAATATTAATTCGTTGGTATGGTATTGTTGCCTCTCGTATTGGTACTTTTGCAGCAAACATAGAGCTATATTTATGTGAAAAAGAATGTGGAATTAACGTGCCCAACAAATCTCATTTTGATATTATTTTTATTGAGCAACTTCCAGTTTGTAACAAGCAACTTTATTTAATGTGGAAAAGGGTTTTAAGAATTTGGCCAAGGTTTATTTTTTATCCAATTATGATTGTTAATAAAATTATACCTGGAGGGGGTTCTCACGAATTCTCAGTATCTTCTATAGATAGAGATGTTAATAATTTATATGATAAAACTTCACCTCATCTATTTTTTACAAAAGAAGAAGAGGAAAAAGGCGCTCAAGGCTTACTAGATTTGGGAATCCCAAAAAAAAGTAAATTTGTTTGTTTAATAGTTCGAGATAATGCTTATTTACCAAACTTGGATTATCACTCATATAGGGATGGCGATATTAATAGTTACGTATTAGCAGCTGAGGAGTTAGCTAGTAGAGGTTTCTATGTAATTAGAATGGGCGTGATGGTAAATCAGCCTATTAATTCTCAAAATTCAAAAATAATTGATTATGCTTCCAATGGATCTCGAAGTGACTTTATGGATATATATCTGGGTGCTAAATGTACTTTTTGTTTGACTAGTGCAACTGGATATGATGCAATTCCAACAATCTTTCGTAAGCCACTTGCTCTTGTAAGTGTTCCTGTAGGCTATATATCTACTTTTAGTAAAAATTTTTTATCAATTACTAAACATCATATGTCATTAATAGATGGGCATGAGCTCACATTTGATGAAATCTTTGATAAAAATGTTGCATTTGCCTTATCTTCAGAAAATTTTAAAGAAAATGAAGTCTACCTTGTTGATAATTCTCCTGAAGAAATTAGAGATCTTGCAATAGAGATGGATGATCATATTAATGGCTATTTAGATCAAGAAAGTGAGGATAGAAAAGATATTTATAAAAAAAAATATTTAAACTATTTAAACAAGGATCAAAAAAAATTGCATGGTAATATAAAATCTTTATTTAGCTCTAGATTTTTAGAAAAAAATACTTTTTTTTAATTTAGATAAATTGTATTAATATTTTTTTTTAACTATAGAGCTTGTTCCCCCAAAGTAATTTAATATAAGTATGGAGAAGCTTGAATGAAGTCAAAATTTGTAAAAGATGAAGATGAAGTTTTCATAATTGCTGAAGCTGGAGATCAGCATTTTGGTTCTGTAAAGTTAGCCAAAGAAATGGCTTTAAAAGCAAAATCATGCAATGTAAGTGCTATTAAGTTTCAACACCATTTACCTGATGAAGAGATGCTTAAGGAAATCCCTTTATCTACCAATATGAATGAGCCTTTGTATGATTTTTTAGTTAAAAATGCATTGTCAATTGAAGAGCACTCTGAAGTCAGTAAATACTGTGATGAAATTGGGATTGAGTATATGTGTACTCCCTTTTCTTATAAGGCTTCCATAGAGCTTATTGAGCATACTAATATCAAGAGATTTAAGATTGGATCTGGTGAAATGACTGATATTCCAAGTTTAAAGAAAATTGCTGATTTGGGACTCCCTATGATTATTTCTACTGGAATGTCTACTTATGATGAAATAGATAATACATATTATTCACTAGTAGAAAAAGTTGAAGACTTATCATTACTTTATTGTGTTTCTGAATACCCACCTGTCTATGAAGATATGAATTTGTTAAATATACAGGATATGATAAAAAGATATCCAGATGCAACTATTGGTCATTCGGATCATACTCCAGATTTATATACTGCTTTTGCAGCAGTAGCTATAGGTGCCAAAATAGTTGAAAAGCACATTATTCTTGATAAAAAAATGCCTGGTCCAGACCAAAGTGTATCCATAGATTTTGATGATTTACATCAATTGGTTGATGGTATAAGAAAAATTGAACGTGCTTTAGGTAATGAAAAAAAAATACATGATGAAGAGAGACAAATTCGAGACTGGGCTTTTAGATCAGTAGTATCTATTAAAAATATCAAAAAAGATGAGATAATAACGGAAGATATGGTTTGGACAAAACGACCAGGAACAGGAATTCCTTCGAAAGATCTTGAAAAAGTAATTGGAAAAAAAACACTAAAGTCAATTAAAATAAATACGCTTATTAGATGGGATGATTTGTTAATATGAATAGGAATATATTAATTGTAACTGGCTCTAGAGGAGAATATGGCTATATTAAGCCTATTATTCGAGAGATTGAAAATACTTCTGATATAGATTATGACATTGTAGCCACTAATATGCTTCTTATTCCAGAATTTGGAAATGCTATAAATACATTTTCAGAAGATAAAATTAAAGTTAAGTATAAAGTTGATATGTCAATGTCTGGATATACAAATGCCAGTATGAGTAAATCATTAGGTATTTTTATACAATCTTTTACAGATATCGTGAGAAATGAAAATCCTAGTATTATTCTTATAAGTGGCGATAGAGGAGAGATGTTAGGGGCTGCAATAGTTGGAGCCCATATGAATATCCCTGTTGCACATGTTCAAGCAGGTGAGGTTTCAGGAAATATTGATGGTATGACTAGACATGCAATTACAAAATTTGCTCACTTGCATTTCGCATCAAATAATGATGCCCAGGTTAGATTACAAAAAATGGGTGAGCAAAAATTTAGAATTTATAATACTGGGGCTCCTCAATTAGATGAGATTAACAACTTTACTTATTTGTCTAAAGAATCTTTTTATAGAAAGTTTCATTTAAAAAATGATAAAGATTTTGCTATAATTTTACTTCATCCAATAACTGAAGAGTCACATAAGTCTGAATCGCATATGTCGATGATTCTAGATATAATTAATCATTTAAAAATTCAAGCTATTTTAATTTTTCCTAATAATGATGCAGGATCTATTGGAATTCAAAATGCAATAGAAGCAAATAAAAATTCTCAGATTATTGTTACTAGAAATCTTGATAGAGAGTCTTATATTAATTTAATGAAAAATGCTAAGTTTTTGATTGGGAACTCAAGTTCAGGAATTCTTGAAGCAGCATCATTTAAACTTCCAGTTATAAATATTGGCAGAAGACAAAATGGTAGGTTGCAGTCTAAAAATGTTATAAATGTTGATTTTAACAAGGATAAAATTAATCATGCTATAGAAAAAATATACAATAACAAGGTCTACATAAATGGACTTAAAAAAGTTCAGAACCTCTACGGAGATGGTAAGTCAGCTAAGAGGATTGTTAATATATTGAAAGATATTCAAATAGATAAAAAACTTTTAATAAAAGATATTACTTATTAGGATTATTATATGAATTCTTATAAAATTAGTAAAGATTTAACTATTTATGATGCTCTAGTTCATATTGAGTCTAATAGGCATAGAAGTTTAATTGTTATGGATGGGGAAAAAGTGTGCGGCACTTTAAGTGATGGGGATATTCGAAGGGCTATAATCAATAGAGTTCTTTTAGATGTCAAAATAAAGAATATCATGAATCTTGACTTTCAATTTGTTGGAAAATCTGCTACAGATCATGAGATTAAAGACAGATTGAAAGATTCAGATATTTTTATACTCCCTCAGATTGATGAGAATAAAAAACTTATCAAAATCCATCTTTAGTTATAGTTAACCTTCTCTGATTATGAATTATGTTGCAATCATTCCTGCAAGATCGGGCTCAAAGGAAATAATTAATAAAAATATTCAGGATTTGAATGGATTACCAATGGTTGTGCATACTTTTATAGCTGCTAAAAATGCAAAACTAATTGACTCTGTTTATATTTCTACTAATGATAAAAATATTGTTAATTTAGCGAATAGTTATGATGTTGAAGTTCCTTTTATTAGGCCTGAATCATTATCTAGCGATCAAAGCACAACTTTAGAGGTTGTTATTCATTTTTTAGACTGGTTTATTGTTCATAAAAAAGTCTTACCTTTAAATTTTGTTCTTCTCCAACCGACATCTCCACTTAGAGATAGTTCTGATATTAATGAAGCAATAAAAAAATTTGAAAAATCCAATTCAAAAAGCCTATTTTCTGCATGTAAAGTTTCTCAGCATCCTTTTGAAATGTTTCATATGGAGTCAGAAAGTAACCTAGATTTCTTCTATCAAAAAAATAATAAAGTAGAAGTAAAAATAAGACAACACTTCAGAGATGTATATTTTGAGGATGGGGCAATATATATATGTAATACAGAATGGTTTTTAAAAAATAAAGTATTTCTGAATAAATACTCAGATGTAACTATTATGAATAAAAATCATTCTATAGATATTGATAGCCATGAAGACTTGAGTTTAGCAAGGCTCTTAATTAAAAAAAATTAGTAAACTAAATACATAATATAAAAAATACAATTAAAATTTTAATTACTTTTGGTATTTCTAAAACAGTTATAAAGGATAAATATGGAAATTAAAAATAGTGGTCGTGGCCATGGTTACACTCAAGATGATATTAATGTAGTAATAGAAGCAATGCAATCTGCAGATCCATTCACACAGGGCCGTTATCAAAAAAATTTTGAAGAAAAATTTTCTGAATATTTAGATTCAGACGTAGCATCTTTTGCAGTATCTAGTGGAACTGCTGCACTAGAATTAGCTGCAATACTTTCAGGTATTGATAAAAATGACGAAGTTATAATTCCTGCGCATACATTTGCTGCAACTGCTATTCCATTTGCAAGAACTGGTTCCAAAATAGTATGGGCAGATATAGATCCCTCTTCTTTTATAATTTCAATAGATTCGATTAAAAGTCTTATTACGTCAGCTACAAAAGTAATAGTTGTGGTACATTTATATGGATTAATGGCTGATATGTATGAAATCATGAAGCTTGCAAAAAAACATGGAATTCTAGTTATAGAAGATTGTGCTCAAGCTCTAGGTGCAGAGATTAATGGTAAGAAAGCTGGTACATTTGGAGATTTTTCTTGTTACAGTTTTCATTCACATAAACATCTATCAACTCTTGGTGAAGGTGGAATGTTTGTTCTTAAAGATAAAGCATTAGCAGCAAAAGTTAATGGTTTAAAGCACAATGGTCTAAGAAAATTTGAGGGAAATGAAGAGCACTATTGGAAACCTGCCATGTCTAATGTAGATTTTGATATAGAAGGCTTTTGGCCTTATAATTTTTGTATTGGGGAAATTCAATGTGCAGTTGGGATATCTATGCTTGAAAGATTAGATTATTTAGTTCAAAGAAGAATTGAAAGAGCAACTCGAATTATCAATGCTTTAGTAGATTTTCCAGAGTTAAATTTTCAATATACGCCACCAACAAACAAAAATTCATATTATGGACTTCCAGCATTCATTAACCCTAAATATGGGATTAATAATGATTCGGTAATTAGTAAGCTTTTTAATAAATACAATATAAAGGCAATAGTTCAATATTACCCCCTTTATAGATATCCAATGTTTATCAAGGGAGGACATCAAGAAAATAACTGTATAAATACAGACTTTTTTTATGACAACATGATTGCATTTCCAAATAATGATGAGCTTAAAGATTATGAGTTAGATTACTTAATTGACTCGATAAAATCTTGCATAAAAGAGTTAAGGAATTAATAATATAATTTAAATAATGGTACTTGTTACTACTGCAATTAATAATCCCAGTAAATTAGATGACGATATTCTTTTATTAGGGGCTTGGTGTGATAAAGATTCTTTAGAAAAAAAACATCATAAACTTGTTAATATGACTGCAAATTATCATTGGAGTAATCGTGACAAATTTTTTAATGACCATATTACAATAATAAATTTATATGAAAAGTTATTGCCTCAATATGCAGAGTCATTAAATATTCTTCATAATGTTAGCTATTCTAAATCTTCATGGCAAATTATTATTGGACCATGGCTAATGTTTTTCATATCAGCTCTATTTGATAGATGGTCTTCCATCAATAAAGCAATTGAAGAAGAAGCCTTTGATTATGTAGCTTTATCTGAAACTCAAAAGGAAAAATTAATTCCAATTGATATGGGTGATTATTATAAAAAATCTGGAGAAGATATTTGGAATAATTATATTTTTACTGAAATCATAGAAAATTGGACAGTATTAAAATTTAAAAAATTCCCACTTATCAACATAGTTAAAAAAACTAATTTCACGTCATTTAAATCCATAATAAAAGAGTTAATTTCTAAATTCTATAACAAATTATCATATTTCTCGTTGAATAATAAAGTTATTTTTGTAGATTCTTACATGCCAATTTTTTGGCAATGGAGGCTTGAAAAATTATTGAAACAAAGGCCCTCAAAATTCTTTTTTTGTACAAAAAGTAATTTAAATGACAAGATTATTGATAGAAATAATATGCAAATTAAATATAAACCACAAAATGATCTTGAAGCATTTATTATTTCTATCGTACCTTTTCAAATGCCACAGACATACATTGAAAAATTTGAAAGTTTACTGATAAATTCAAGAAGTAATATGTATCCAAATTCTCCAAAAATTATTTTTACTGCAAATGCTCATTTTTTTAATGATCAGTTTAAGGTTTGGTCAGCATTCCATAAGGAAAAAGGTGCTAAATTAATATTCAGTCAACATGGAGGAGGATTAGGCTCAATGAAGGTTGTTCTTAGTGAATATCTTGAAAAATCTATGGCCGATATATATATATCCTGGGGATGGAGTGATGTAAATTTTTCAAATATCAAACAACTTCCAGCAGTTAAGTTATTTAAGAAAAGAAAACATAGGCCAAAAAAAGGATTGCTTCATGTGATGGATGATAATTCTCGCTATGCTCGAGCTATTGCCACAACTCCAATATCTTCGCTCCATTTAGATTATTTAAAAGATCAATTTAATTTTTCAAATCTTATTAGCCATGAATTAATATCAAATTATGTTGTTAGAAAATCACCTAATAATTATAACTGGAATAAATTGGAGGATTGGAATCCTAATGTAATATTTGATTCTAATAAACATTTTTTTAAATCAATGTATGAGTTTAAATTGATTGTAATTACAAGTAATTCTACAACTCTTTTGCAAGTTCTATCTGCAAATTTACCAACAGTGATTTTTTGGAATATTAAATATAATGAATTACGAGATGATGCACAAATTGATTTTGATAATTTAAGAAATGTAGGTATTTTATTTGACTCTAGTGAAGAAGCAGCAAAGCATATAAACTTAACTTGGAATAATATTTCGGCATGGTGGGAAGCAAAAGAATTACAAAGAGTTCGTTTAGACTTTTGCAATAAATATGCATTAACATCAAATGATAGCTTATTTGAATGGAAGTCTTATTTGCAAGAGTGTATTGTGGATAATAACATTTAATTTACTTTACTATTCAAGTGAGTTTTTGATATATTTACTTTAATTATTTATCGAGGTGTCTATCTTATTAAAAGATAAAAAAAAAGTTATCATCATTGGTGGTGGCACTGCAGGATTAACAATTGCTTACCAACTTCAAGATCATTTTAATATTGTTGTTATAGAAAAGAGTAAATATAAAAAATATCCATTTTTTATATATAAGATTCCATTGCTTGGTGGCCTGTTATTTAGTAAAAAAAAATATATTTCTACAATAAATTTTAATTTTTATGATCGAAATATTCCATTTTTTGAATCTAATTTTTTAGGAGGTGCTTCAGTTATTAATGGCTGTGTTCATACAATTGGAAATAGTACTTTATGGGATTATGTTCTAAAGCCTTTTGATTTAAGTTATAAAGATGTACTTTCAAGCTTCAATAAGTTATATTCACTAAATGAGAATAATAATAATAAAATCAGTATTACAAAAACACCTCAAAATATTATAGATAAAGCTTTTATTAAGGCTTTAAATAATCAAAAAGTGCCTTGTGGCGATATGAATTTTTCTAATAATGAAATCTGTGGCCCCATTCTTGTTACCTCTGGAAAATATTTTAGATCATCAGTCCTATCTTTACTTGATAGAAAAATATTTAAAGTTTTAACAGCTCAAAAAGTAGAAAAAATCAACTTTAATGAGGATGGTAAGGTTACTGGTGTATCTACAGATTTAAAAACTATTAATGCAGATTATGTAATTTCTGCTTCTGGAGTAATTGGAAGTTGCGATTTATTGTTAAAGACTAAAAATATAGAAAAAGAAAATAAAAAAAACTTCCTGGACGATGTTTCTATAGGTAAGGATATTATTGATCATACAAATCTTAGAATCAAAGTAATTGCAAATAGAAAATTTAATTCGTTAAATGAACTATCTCATAGTTTTTTTAAGAAACTTCTAATTGTTTATAAGCATTTTTCTGGAAATTCTACATTACTCAAAACTACTGGTGCTTCATCTGCTGCATATTTAGATCTTGATGATGATGGTGAAATTGATACTAAAATTCAATTACTACAATTTACTGAATCTGGAAGATTAGGAAGTGATGGAAGTAAGAGTTTGTTTGATAGTCAGCCAGGCTTTTCAATTGCAATAACACTAATTAACCCTAAATCTAGAGGAGAAATTACCTTAGGTGACTCAAAATGTAATGTTAATCCTAATTACCTTTCATCAAAAAAGGATATAAATTTATTAATAACAGCTCTTAAATACTCATTAGATCTCCTTCGTTCTGAAGCCATAAGTCCTTATGTACTTAAAATTATCAATGAGGGCGAAATAGAAAATAATCCTGAACAATTTATTTTTGACAATATTTATAGTGGCTATCATCTTGTAGGTGGTACTCAAGACGCTATTGATAAAGATTTTAAAGTAAAAAAGACCGAAAACTTATATGTATGTGACGCAAGTGTTTTTAAAGAGCACGTAGCTAGTAATTCTCATTCTTCAGTAATCGTTATTGCAGATATTTTTTCAACAAAATTTATTAATAAAAACTATTAGCATCAATTAAAATATTTTTATGAGATCACTAGACAAGTTTATTATATTAATTCCTGCTATTTCTAATGATGTAGCTTTCCATAATGAATTAACAAAAAAACTTAGTGGAACAAGTTTAGTTCAAAGATCAATTAACATCGCTATTGCTTTTGGAGGAGAAAATGAAAATATTTATGTAATAACTAATTCTGAAGAAATTAACCTTATATCTCAAAGAAATAAAGTTAAAACTTATTATGATGAGTCAATGCAAGAGTTTAATCTAAATGAAAATATCAATCTTTTGGACTATATTAAAGATTCATCAACTAATGCTAATTTTTTCTTATTTATCTCTCCATACGCACCTTTATTGACTTCTCATATATTGAATAAAGCTAAACTTGAGTTTGTTAAAAGTCAAAAAGATATTTTAAGATCAGTTAGATCCTTATTTTCAAAAAAAATACACAATAATGAAACAGAATTACGTATTTTCAATCAAAATCATCAAGAAACATTAGTTGAAATAAATTCTTTTAAGTTTATTAAAAAAGAGGTTTTTAAAAAAGAGTTTCAAGATACTATGACATTTTCAAACTTTGTGCTTTCAGAGAAATTTGTCGAAATAAATTCTTTTCATGATTGGTGGATTTGTGAAAAACTATTAAATAGAAATCGAATAATTCTTCGTATAATTGGTAACAAAATTGATGGTATGGGGCATATTTACCGAGGTCTAACTCTTGCACATGAAATTAGCGATCATGAAGTTATTTTTGTAACTGATAATAAACAAGAAGATGCAATTAACGTTATACAAAAAAGTAATTATCGTATTGAAATCTTTAAAACTACAATGATAGTTAATGGAATTTTAGATTTAAAGCCAAACCTACTTATTAATGATATCCTTTCAACATCGAAGCAGGATGTTCTTCCATTTATTGATCAAGGAATTAGAGTTATTAATTTTGAGGATTTAGGTGAGGGGGCAGCTTTAGCTAACTTGACTATAAATGAGTTATTTGATTATCCACAAATTGATGGTGCAAATATTTTATGGGGCCATTCATATTTTTTACTTAGAGATGAATTTATTGGTGCTCATGTTAATAAATTCAATAAAAAAGTAAAAAAAATTCTCTTAACTTTTGGAGGAACTGATCAAAATAATCTAGTATCTAAAACTTATAGTGCTTTAAAGGGTATTTGTTCAGAAAAAAGTATTTTTATTAAAATTGTTACAGGCCCAGGATTTACAGGATACGAGCATATAAAAAATCTAATTAAGGGAAATAATATGGTTTCTTTAACAAGGGCAACTGGAGTTATTTCAAGCTATATGGAGGATAGTCAAATTGCAATATCATCTAATGGGAGGACAGTTTATGAGTTGGCTCATATGAGAATTCCATCAATTATTATTGCCCATCACGAAAGGGAAAATACACATAATTTTTCTAATAAAAGTAACGGTTTTATTAAACTTGGTTTATATAAGGATGAAGATTCTTTTAAAAAACTTTTATTAGATTCTTTCTGCAAATTAGTAGATGATAAAAATTATCGTTTTAGTTTGTTTCAAGAATCTAAAAAATTAAATTTCTTTAAAAGTAAAAAGAATGTTATAGATATTTTATTTTCAGAGTTTCATAAGTAATATTGAATTATTATGAAGAGAGTAGCAATTATTCAAGCTAGGATGGGATCAACAAGGTTGCCAAACAAGATGCTTATTGATTTTAATGGATATCCAATAATTAAATGGGTTTATCATAGAGTTTTAAAGGCAAAAAAAATTGATCAAATAATTTTTGCAATTCCAGATAAAAAAGAAGATGATAAACTTTTTTCTTATCTCAAATCAATGGATGCTTTAGTTTATAGAGGGAGTGATTATGATGTTGTAGAAAGATATTATTATGCAGCAAAATCATTTAAAGCTAGTCATGTAATTAGGATTTGTGGAGATAATCCATTGATATGTGGAAGTGAAATTGATAGATTAATTAATTTTTTTGATCTAAATATATGTGACTATGCATATAATCATATTCCAAAGAATAATTTATATCCTGATGGTTTAGGAGCTGAAATATGTTCAATAGAGGTTTTAAAAGAGATTTATCTAAAATCAAAGTCTAAATTACATAGAGAGCATGTTTTTAATTTTATATGGGATAACGCAAATAAATATACAATTAAAACTTTTGACCCTCCTGAGCCTTTATCTTTCCCAGATGTTAAACTTGATATAGATACTTTACAAGATTTGATTTACCTGTCTAAAAAAAATTTTAAAATTGATATGACAGCTATGGAAGTTATTAATACAATGAGAAAATAAACTATGAAAATTTTAGACATATTTAAAGATAAATATTCTTTCAATCAAGGTCCTTATATTATTGCTGAAGCTGGAGTGAATCATGAAGGAGATATTAATATTGCTAAACGTCTAATTGATGAAGCAAAACTTGGTGGTGCTCATGCAATAAAATTTCAAACTTATAAAGCTGAAACATTGGCCTGTAAATTTTCTCCATCTTATTGGGATACCACTAAGGAGACTACTAAGAGTCAATATGATTTATTTAAAAAATATGATAATTTTTGGAAAGAAGAATTTGAGCAGCTTAAATTTCATTGTGATAATGTAGAAATTGAATTTTTAAGCACTCCTTTTGATATAGATTCAGCAAATTTTCTAAATAATTTAATGGATGTTTTTAAAATTTCATCATCTGATATAACAAATAAACCTTTTATTCAGCATATTTGTAATTTTGGAAAGCCAATAATCCTTTCAACAGGCGCTTCATATATGCATGAAATTGAAGAGGCTTGTCGATGGATAGATACTGATAACAATCCTCTCGCTCTTCTTCATTGTATTTTAAATTACCCTACTGCTAATAAAAATGCTAACTTAGCAATGATTTTAGATTTGAAAAATAAATTTCCAGGTAAAGTTATTGGGTATTCAGATCATACAATGCCAGGTGATATGAAGGTACTTGAGCTCGCCTCAATGCTAGGCGCAGTAATTTTAGAAAAACACTTCACACACAATAAAAATCTAAAAGGTAATGATCATTATCATGCTATGGATAAAGACGATCTAAAAGTTTTTATAAAAAACTTAGATGCTACATCAATATTATTAGGAAATCATAAAAAAGAGCCCTTAGTTGATGAGATTCCATCTAGAAAAAATGCACGCAGAAGTCTTGTGGCAGCAATGAATATTTCCAAAGGAACAATAATTAATAATAGCCATTTAACTTGGAAACGCCCAGCTCATGGTATTAGTCCTAAGCATATCGATGCAGTAATTGGTATGGAAAGTACTGAAGATATTTTTGAAGACCAGCCTGTTAAATGGAGTATGTTGACTGGTGAGGGAGTGCAACAGCCTTGATTGATGATATAAATAATTATTTAACACTTCTTTTTCCATTTAATAGATCAATTACTGGTCCAGATAATGAAAAAACTTTAAAAGTATTGCAACAAATTGCTCCACTTGAAATTCTAGAGTATGACTCTGGTGAGCATGTCTATGATTGGACTATTCCTGATGAATGGAGTATTGAAGATGCATGGATTAAAGATGCAAATGATAATATAATTGTTGACTTTAAAGAAAATAATATTCACGTTGTAGGATATAGTGAGGCAGTAAACAAAAAAATATCTTTTAAAGAGCTTAAAGAAAATTTATTTTTACATCATGAAATACCACATGCTATTCCTTATAGAACTTCTTATTACAATAAGAGCTGGGGTTTTTGTGTTACTTTATCTCAGTATAAGCAATTAGAAGGCTCAGTTGGCCCATTAGAAGTTGTAATTAAAAGTAAATTTAATTCCAGTGGAAAAATGGCTATTGGTGAGTTAATAATTCCAGGATCTTCAAAACAAGAAATACTACTCTCTACTTATATTTGTCATCCATCATTAGCTAATGATAATTTAAGTGGAATGCTTATGACAGCTTTTCTTGCGAGAGAACTTCAAAATAGAAAAAATTTAAAATACACTTATCGCATTATATGGGTTCCAGAAACTATTGGTGCTATTTCATATTGTTATAAGAATGAAAAAGCTATGAAAAATATTGATATGGGTCTTGTTGTTTCAACAGTTGGAGGGCCTGGAGAATTTGGTTTTAAAGAAAGTTGGCAATCAGATCATCCAATAAATAAACTAATTGAAGAGGTTTTTTTAGAATCTAAAAATACTTTTATAAAGTATCCTTTTGATATTCATGGCAGTGATGAACGTCAATATTCATCTCAAGGATTTAGAATTAATATGGCTACTATTTCAAAAGATAAATATTATGAATATCCTGAATATCACTCATCTTTAGATAATTTATCTTTAGTAAAAGGATATCAAATTCAACAATCGCTTGATATATACTGTAAGTTATTAGATAAATTTGAATCTAGAAAAATATATAAAAGCCTTTCACCTTATTGTGAAGTCATGTTGTCAAAGCATGATTTATACCCAAAGTATGGCGGAGCTCAAAATCCTGAAATCAATGAAAAGGACGATTTAGATATTATCCTTTGGGTTCTGTTTTTATCAGATGGAGTTCTTTCTACTATTGATATTTCTAATAAAATTGATGTAAATATAGATTCAATTAATCAAATTTGTAAAACTCTTGTAAAAAAAGGTATCTTAAAAGAGGTATAAGCTAGATTTTTTTACAAATAGAAATGCCTTAAACCACTATTTGAATTTTTTTCTAACTTGCGGTGTAAGTTTCTTTTTAATTATTATAATTTTTATAAAACTTAATTACATTAAAATGATATGGCAAAACTACTAATATTTATATGAAAAAAAATAAAGATTTTTCTGAACTTTATGCGAATGATTATTTTCAAGAGAGGCTAAATAATGATCCTAAAAGGCTAGCATGTTTTGAGCAGGAAAAAATATTTGTTTATCAATATGTTAATAAAGGCAATATTTTAGATGTCGGCTGTTCAACTGGTGAATTCTTAAGTGCAATTAACTGGCAAGGCAACAAATATGGCATGGAAATTTCCAATTATGCTGTTGATAGAGCAAAAAAAGTGGGAGTATCATTTGATAAGGATATTTTTTCAGAAGAAGATTTTTTCGATTTAATTATTTTTAGGGGAACAATACAGCATCTAGACCAACCTTTTCTATTTTTTGAAAAAGCATATCAATCATTGAAAAAAGGTGGGTATGTAATTTTTTTAGCAACTCCAAATTTAAATAGCCTATATTATAAAATTTGGAATGATTTACCATGTCTTGATAGTAACAAAAATTTTTTTGTCCCTTCTAATTTAACTTTAACTAATGCAATGAAGGTTTATGGTTTCGAACTTATTGATGTTGAATACCCATATCTAAAATCTCCATATAGTAATCCTGTAAAAGACCATTTAAAATTTATAACTAAATTTTTTAATTCAAATCATGAGTTTCCATTTTGGAAAAATATGATGAATATTTGTTTTATTAAGAATTGATTATGGAGTATTCATTTTGATTTCTTTTTGGTCCTTTGTCAAAAGACAGTTTATTCAAATTTATACTGGTGACCTTAAAGTCCTAAGTAGTAAATTTAAAAAAATTGCTCCACATGTTTATAACTTGCCTTTGTATATTTTGGCATTGCCTTTAGTTTTATTAATGAGAATAATTAGTCCATTCTTTTTGATTAGATTTCAGGGAATTCTTGCTACGCGTATTGGACATTTAGCAGGAAATATTGAGCTGTATCTTTGTGAGCAAGAAGAAGGAATAAATGTTCCAAAAAAAATGTATTTTGATATTTTTTTTGTTCAACTTAAGCCAGTTTCTAATTCACAATTGTTAACAATGTGGAAACGTAAAATTACAATCTATCCCCATTATTTAATCTACCCATTAGTTATTGTCAATAGTTTAATTCCTGGAGGTTATAAGCATGCAATTGGTATATCTCAACGTGATCGAGATATTCATAATTTGTATGATAAATTTCAAACTCATCTCTCTTTCACAGACCAGGAAGAGGCATTTGGTAGAAAAGAGTTGCTTAGATTTGGAATACCTGATGGAGCACAATTTATTTGTTTAACAGTAAGAGATTCTGCATATCTTCCTAATCTAGCTTATCATTCATACAGAGATGGAAATATTAATAATTATTTATTAGTTGCAGAAGAACTTGCTGATAGAGGTTATTATGTTCTTCGAATGGGGGCTAAGGTTAATGAAAAGATGACTTCTTCCCATGAAAGAGTAATAGACTATGCCTCTAATGGAATGCGGACTGATTTTATGGATATCTATTTAGGAGCAAAGTGTTTATTTTGTATTGGAACATCTACAGGCTTTGATTCGATTCCATGTATTTTCCGAAGACCAATATTCTTTATTACTGTTCCCATAGCTTTTATTTATACTTTTAGTATTAAATACCTATCTATTTTTAAACACCATGTTTCAATTGATGATAATCATGAACTCACCTTATCTGAAATTTTTCAAAAAAATTTAGGGTATGCTTTAGCTACCGTTGATTATGAAGATAGTAGAGTCTTCTTAACTGAAAATACTCCTGAAGAGATTAGGGATTCGGCTATAGAGATGCTAGAGAGGATTAATAATACTTGGGTAGATAGTGAAAGCGACATGGAACTTCAAGATCAAGCCAAACGAATATTCTCAAAATTTCTATCAGAAGCAGAAATTCCAAAAGTATTTGGTTCAAATCCTATGCATGGAAAAATTTCTTCACTTTTTAGTACCTCTTTTTTGAGAAAAAATAAACATTTGATAAAATGATCAAGGTACTTTTAAATTGACCCTTACTATGAATAGAATTAACTAATTTTTTATGTCAGTTCAAGCAAATAAAGAGTCTTCAAAAAACTCTAGCATAGTACAGATCGTTTCTGAATTTGTGCTTCGTTATCCAAAATATTTTGGTCTGCTTTTCTTTTTTATACTAATTGAAGGTTTTATTGCTGCTGCTGCAATAGTCTCGATGATTCCTCTTGCTGACTATTTATTAGATCCTTCACTTTCTGATCCAAATAAAATTACAAGTTATGTAGTTAAAATTGCTAATAATTTCCAATTAAGCCCTAATTATTGGATTTTTGGTTTACTTTTTGTTGGTCTAAATATTCTTACAGGATTATTGAAAGTTGCAATCAGGTATGCAATTTTAAGAATTAAGTATATTGTACTTCGAGGTTTATTTGATGGTGCGCTTGAAAATTTTTTCAATGCTAAATGGGAATTTTTTAGTGGATCTGGACGGGGTAGACTTTTAAATACATTAAATAAAGAAATGAATACTATTGGAGATACGCTTGGTCATATTGCAACGCAATTAGCTCAATTTTTTCAATTTTTTATTTATTTATCAGTCCCATTTTGGCTTAATGCCTCTATGACAATTACAGCAATATTACTCGCAGTATCTTTTGGCCTTCCATTTTTGTTAATAAATCGAATAAGTTATAAACTTGGCAAAGAAAATACCTCAACCTCTAATATACTCCTTGGGACTCTCAGTGAAATTCTTCAATCTGCTCGAATTATTTTGGGCTTTGGTGAGCAAAAACAAGCAAAGAGTCAATATTTGAATGCATTTGATGCTCATGTTGATGTAACTTTGAAATCTCAGACTCTCGTAACAGCTGTCCCTGCCTTTTTTGCTCCTTTAGGAATTTTAGCAGCTGTTATAGCTCTGGGAATGGCATTAAATAAAGGTGATTCGCTTTCTGAGCTTGTAGCAGTTCTATGGAGTTTATTAACCGCTCTTCCGATTCTAGCTTCGCTTTTACATACTAATATAAGTATTAATAATTTCATACCTAGTTATGAACAATTAGTAGATTTAAGAAAGCAAGCTAGTTACCATAAAGAAATCAAAGGTAATAAAATATATAAAAAATTGAACCAAAGTATTGTTCTAAAAGATGTTGAATTTTCTTATCCTAATAACAGCCCATCACTAACCAATATAAATTTATCCATCAAGAAAAATAAAATGACAGCAATTGTTGGGGAATCTGGTTCAGGAAAGTCAACAATTACTGATATAGTTCTTGGTCTTCAAAGTCCCACTTATGGGAATGTATTAATAGATGATATTTCATTTGATGAGTGGGATCAAAATTCTTTCAGAAGAAGAGTAGGGTATATTCCCCAAGAACCTATCTTGTTTTTTGCCTCTATTCGAGATAATTTGCTGTGGGCTAAAGCAGATGCAAAAGAGATAGATTTATGGCACGCACTAAAACTTTCAAATGCAGATAAATTTGTTAAGAATTTAAGTGAGGGAATTGATACTGTTGTTGGGGAGCGAGGAGTTAGGTTATCTGGAGGTCAAAGGCAAAGGATAGCTTTAGCAAGAGCTTTATTAAGAGAGCCAGATCTATTAATACTTGATGAAGCTACTAGCTCATTAGATACTGAATCAGAAATAATGATTCAAAAATCAATAGAAAGTCTCTCAAATAGTGTCACAATTTTAGTTGTAGCTCATCGACTTTCAACTATTTCTAAAGCAGATAAAGTTTATGTTTTAAAATTAGGAAAAATTCTTGAAGAGGGTTCATTCAATGAATTAAGTAAAATAGAAAAAGGTATTTTTGCAAGAATGCTCGCAGCTCAAAATCTCAAAAGTTAATATTTTGAAAACTAAAAATATTATAATTAGACATCAATTTGAGAGTCATATAAAGTTTATTAAAGATATACTTTTATCAAATATATCTGGCATAGAGGCGATTATATTATATGGAGGTTACGGAAGAGGGGAAGGTTGTTGGATAAAATCTAATGATTCCTACAATCCCTATAACGATTATGATATTTTAATTATTCTTAGTGATGGAGTAAGTAAACCAAATAACTTATCTACGATTAAAAATACTCTCTTAAATAAAATTAATATTCAGTGGATTGATTTAAGCTTTATTCACTTAAAGTCACTTTTAAATAATAGAAATAAAACGATATTTTGGTATGATTTAATTCACGGCTCAAAAGTAATTTATGGTGATTCTAATATTTTACAAAAAATTCCAATTTTTACTTCATCTGACATTGTAATAAATGAAGGTAAATTGCTGTTTTTTACAAGACTATGGCCTTTTGTTGGAGGTTTAAATGGATTCCAAGATTTATCTGAAAGTGAAGCTATTTTTTTCAGGTACCAGATGTCAAAAGTTATTCTAGCTTCAGTAGATATGATTCTTTTAATGAGGGGGTTGTATGTTTCAAGTTATGTTGAAAGATGTAATAATGCTATAAAAATTTGTAAAAAAGATAGACCATATGATGAAGAATTAATTAATTGGGCTCTTAATCAAAAATTAAGTCCATCAAATCAAATTATGACTAACAAAGATGCCATTAAACTACAAAATAGAGTTGCAGAAATCTATGCAAATTACTCTTTAAAATTGTTATCACAGGTTAATGATAAGAATTTTTCTAGCATAATTCAATTCAAGGAATTCTATTCTAATTCGTTTATTGAAAAATCTAAAATTTTTGCTGGTTTCTTGTTAAGAAAAAAAACTGACTATAAACTTTTGTTTGTACTTAATATTTTGCAATTACTAATTATTTCAAATATTTTAGGAGAGATTTCATTAGACTACACAATTAAAGAGAGTAATAAACTATTAAAAAGATTAGGTTTTTCTTCAATCTCAGATATAAATTCTTTGAAAGCACTAATTGCAAATGAGAGGTTAAGTTAGATGTCAGCAAAAGTTTTTTTTCTTATGGATGCTTTCAGTTCAGATTATTTGTCTGAAGAAGATACTCCTTTTTTATTTAATTGTGCAAATGAAGGAGAATATACTAAAAAAATTATTAATGGTTTTGGTTTTTGTGAAAGAGCAGAAATTTTTACTGGTATTAGCTCTATTGAAAGTAACTATGTCTCAGCAATTGGTTTTAATCCAGACAAAAGTCCATATAAAAATTTATCCTTGTTACTTAAATTAATTAGTTTTGCTGATAAATATATTCCAATTATAATTTTTCGTAAAATTTTAAGAAGACTCTTGGCTTTGTTTGTATATCAATCTAAACATGCACTTAATCCATATCAAATTCCATATCAAATGCTTAAGTACTTTGCTTTGACTGAAGATTATAATGATTCTTCTGAAATGAATGCTTTAAGGTATGAGTCTATATTTGATATTGCTTCAATGAACTCTATAAAAATTCATCAAAACTCATTTACTGGCTTAAATAAAAAAAATAATGGTACAGATGATAATCGTCTTTCTATTGTTTTAGATGAGTGCTCAAAAGAGTATCCACTTTACTTAATTTATATTTCAACTATGGACTCATGTGGTCATAAGTATGGTCCAAAGTCTATACAAGTTAAAAAGGCCCTTAATGAACTAGATAATAAGTTAGAAAGATTTGTTGCTAATTTTGAAAAGAAGCTGCCTAAGAGTACATATGTTTTCCTTGGAGATCATGGTATGACAACTATTAATAACCGAATTGATATTAAATCAATTTTAACGGAGATGGAAAAACATACTAATTTTCATTTGAATAAGGACTATATATATTTTCTAGATTCAACTATGTTGAGGGTTTGGGTATTGAATAAAAATATAAATGATGAAATTGAAACTTTCCTTGAATCCAACTCTTTGCTTAATCAAAATGGTATTTTTTATTCAAAGCTTTCATCATACAAACCAAATAAAGAGTTAGGTGATATTGTTTGGTGTGCAAATTCAGGAATTCTAATATCACCTGATTTTTTTCATACTTCTAATGATGACTTGAAGGGAATGCATGGGTATTTAAATGCTGAAGAAGGTGGGACTGGAATGTGTATTAAATATGGTAATGTGAAAAAAAAGGTTTATGAAGAAAGAGAGTTACATCATGTTTTTGATGATTTAGTAGATTCGGTTAAATAACTAATGGTATCTATTTTTTAATACTCGTGTTTGAACATCCAATGATGACTATCAGACAGGTATAATTCCACGTAATTATTTAATTGAAAATCAAATGAAAGCATTAATCACTGGGGGATGTGGCTTTATAGGTAGCCACTTAGCAGATGAATTAGTTAAGTTGAACTTTGAAGTCATTGTCATTGACAATCTTAGTACTGGGAGACTTGATAATATTTCCCAATTAATTTCCAATCCTAATTTTACTTTTCATAAACTTGATATTGTTAACTTTGATGATATCTTAGATATATTTGAAGGAGTTGACTGGGTTTTTCATTTGGCGGCATTAGCTGATATTGTTCCATCAATTGAAAATCCTAATACATACTATAATTCAAACGTAAATGGTACATTTAATGTTTTAGAGGCGTGTCGTAAGAAGAGCATTAAAAAGATAGTTTATACAGCTTCATCTTCATGTTACGGACTTCCTGATGAGTTTCCTACAAAAGAGACTGCAGAAATCCGTCCTCAATACCCATATGCACTTACTAAAAATCTTGGTGAACAACTAGTTATGCACTGGTGTCAATTATATAAATTACCAGCAGTATCACTTCGCTTCTTTAATGTTTATGGGCCACGAGCTAGAACTTCTGGAACATATGGTGCTGTATTTGGTGTTTTCCTGGCACAAAAACTAGCAAATAAGCCTTATACTGTGGTTGGTGATGGTGAGCAAACTCGAGATTTTACTTATGTTACTGATATAGTAAATGCAATTTATACAGCTGCAAAAAGTAATATTAAAGGTGAGGCTATAAATATAGGCTCTAATAATACTTATAGTATAAATCAATTAGTAAATTTGCTAGAAGGAGAAGTAATTAATATTCCAAAAAGGCCTGGCGAGCCAGACTGTACTTGGGCTGATATAACTAAAGCTAAAAAGCTTTTAAATTGGATGCCTACTGTAGGGTTTGAAGAGGGAGTTAATGTGCTAATTAAGGATATTGATTATTGGGCTGGAGCTCCAGTTTGGGATAAAGGCTCTATTGAAAAAGCAACTGAAAAATGGTTTGAATACTTAGGCTAAATAGTGAAAGGAAAAATAAAAAACTTAAATGATCTTTCTGACATTATTTCAGAGCTTAAAGTAGATGGAAAGAAAATAGTTCATTGCCATGGAGTATTTGACCTTCTGCATCTTGGACACATTAAACATTTTGAAGAGGCTAAAAATTTTGGAGATATTTTAGTTGTTTCAATTACCCCTGATCAATTCGTAAACAAAGGTCCAGGTCGACCAGCATTTTCAACATCCAATCGTTTAGAGGCATTATCTGCATTAATGGCAATTGATTTTGTTGTTGCAAATGAGTGGCCAACTGCAGAAGAGATTATTAGAGTTTTAAAGCCAGATATTTATTGTAAAGGCCCTGACTATAAAAATCATTTAGATGATATTACTGGAAAAATAACAGATGAGGAAAAAGCAGTTGAATCTATTGGTGGAAAGATAGCTTATACTGATGACGTAACTTTTAGTTCAAGTAGCCTGCTAAATAAGTTTGGTGATTTATACTCTCAAGAGCAAGAATCATTAATTCAAAATATAATTAAAAAAAATAGCTTTGAAGATATTGATTTAAATCTTTTAAAGCTTCAAAAATTAAAAGTCCTAGTTATTGGTGAAACAATAATAGATCAGTATGTTTTTTGTGAAGCTTTAGGAAAATCTGGCAAGGAGCCAGTGCTAGTTTTACGTGATCTTGATACTCAAGAGTATTTAGGTGGAGCGCTTGCAATTTCTAGGCACTTAAGTGACTTTTGCGAAACTGTTTCAGTATTGAGTTTTCTTGGTGAAAAAAATGAATATCAGTCATTTATTGAAGAAAATATTGAAGAAAATATAAGTTTAAATTTTTTATCAAAAAGTAATTCACCAACTATAGTTAAAAGACGTTTTGTTGACAATATTGACAGAAAAAAAATACTAGGCGTTTATTCTATTAATGATAATGCACTTTCTAAAAGTGAAGAAGATATGTTTATTGAGAAATTTGATAAGCTTGCTAAGGAGCATGACTTGGTGATTGTTTCTGACTATGGACATGGTATTATTACTCCTAAGATTGCTAAACATATTTCAAAAATAGATAAATTTATTAGTTTAAATGCACAAGTTAATGCAGCAAATATTGGGACTCACAATATTAGAAAGTACCAAGATATTAATTGTTTAATTATTAATGCAACTGAGTTACGTCATGAGATGCGACAACGCGATGGTGATCTTGAGCAGATGGCAATTACTCTTAAGAATATGATTAGTGCAGACTATATTACGGTGACTCAAGGAAAGGAAGGTGCCTTTCTTATTAAAGAAGATGAAATTTCAGTAAAGTGTCCTGGATTTGCAGTTCAAGTGGTAGATAAAATTGGTTCTGGAGATGCTTTATTAGCTTTATTATCAGTTTGTCTTTATTGTAATTTTGACGAAGACTTATCTTTATTTATTTCTTCAATAGCAGCTGCACAGTCTGTAGAAACTATTGGAAATAGTAAGCCTGTTAGTAAGCCTAAACTACTAAAAACAATTTCACATTTATTAAAATAAAAATATGTCTGATAATCAATTTATTAAAAACTACCTACAAGACTTTATAGAGCTTTTAAAGCCAAATGACGATTCAGTAGAAAGCTTAATCCAGGCTCGAAATTTATTACTAGATGTTACTAATAATAAAAAAAAGGTTTTAATATTTGGTAATGGTGGAAGTGCAGCAATTGCAAGTCATTTCAGTGTTGATCTCACAAAAAATGCAAAACTTAGATGCCTTAACTTCAATGAGTCTGGGTTGATAACTTGCTTTTCAAATGACTATGGATTTGAACATTGGGCTGAAAAAGCTGTAGATTTTTATGGGGATGAGGGAGACTTGTTAATTGTCATATCTTCTAGTGGCAAATCTGAAAATATGATTAACGCAGTTAAGGCTGCTCGAAATGGAAATTTTCACTCAGTTATTACTCTTTCAGGTTTTTCTGAAAATAACCCTCTTAATAAATTAGGGGATATTAATCTTTGGGTAGACAATAAATCCTATAACTTTGTTGAAAATGTACATCAAATTTGGTTGCTAGCAATAGTAGATTTGGTAATTGGTAAAAGAGAATATTCTGCTTAATTATTTATGAAAATATAGGAAATATTATATGAAAAAAGTTTTTATTACTGGTGGTGCTGGTTATGTTGGGGCAGTAATGGTCCCTCATCTTATTGAACAAGGTTTTGAGGTTACTGTTTTGGATCTTATGATTTATGGTGAACATGTTCTACCAAAGCACAAGAATTTAAAAGCTGTTAAAGGTGATATTAGAGATCAAGATCTATTAAGAGAGCTAATACCTGGCCATGATGCAGTAATTCATTTGGCTTGTATTTCAAATGACCCTAGCTTTGAAATGAATCCTGAATTAGGCAAGAGCATAAATCTTGATGCTTTTAGGCCTTTAGTAGATATTTCAAAGAAAGCAAATGTTAAAAGATTTTTTTATGCCTCTTCTTCTAGTGTTTATGGTATTAAAGATGAGCCAAATGTTCATGAAGAAATGGATTTAGAGCCTCTAACTGATTACTCTATATTTAAAGCAGACTGTGAAAAAATATTAGCAGAGTACCAATCCGATGAATTCACAACCACAACAATTCGTCCAGCTACTGTATGTGGCTACTCTCCAAGACAGCGTCTTGATGTTGTTGTAAATATACTGACTAATCTAGCTTACCATAAAAGAGAGATTTCAATTTTTGGTGGAGAGCAGCTTCGTCCTAATATTCATATTAAAGATATGGTCGAGGTTTACATGGTCTTACTGAGATCCCCAAAGGAAAAAATTGCAGGAAAGATTTATAATGCAGGTTATGAGAATCATTCAGTAAAAGATATAGCAGAAACTGTGAAAAACGCTGTTGGAGATGATGTAAAGCTTATTACATCTCATTCTGATGATAACCGCTCTTATCATGTTTCTTCTAAAAAAATTCAAACAGAACTTGGATTTATTGCGAAACATACAATTCGAGATGCTGTAACAGATTTATGTGAGGCTTTTGATGAAGGTTTATTGCCAAATTCCCTAGAAGATGAAATGTATTTCAATATCAAAAGAATGAATACTTTGGAGTTAAGCTAATATGAAAGTCAGATATTCATACCTACCTCAACAATTTAATGATTGTGAAGATTTATGGAGAGATTTAAAAGATTTTGTTGCTACAGGTGATTTTACTTTAGGTGAACCTTTAACTAAATTTGAAGAAAGTTTTGCGAAGTTGATTGGTACTAAATATGCTGTTGGTGTAAATTCGGGAACTGATGCAATTAAATTATCACTTAAAGCTCTGAATATTGGTCCAGGAGATGAAGTTATTACTGCAGCAAATACTTTTGTTGCGACTGTTGGCCCTATTTGTGAGCTTGGAGCAACCCCCGTTTTTGTAGATTGTAATGATACTTTTTGTATGGATACAGGCTTAGTAGAGGCAAAGATTACTGAGAAAACAAAAGCTTTTTTACCGGTTCATTACACTGGATACATGACCGATATGAGGGTGATGAATCAACTTTCCAAAAAGTATAATATTCCAGTTATAGAGGATGCATGTCAATCAATTTTAGGTGCAATTGACGGAAGAAATGCTGGAACCTGGGGTAAGACTGGAGCTTTTTCGCTTCATCCCTTGAAGAATATAAATGTATGGTCTGATGGTGGCATTATTGTTACAGATGATGAGGATCTCTATAAAAAGCTTAGGTTGCTAAGGAATCATGGTTTTGAGAATCGCGACACAGTAGTAATGATGGGCTGCAATTCAAGATTAGATACAATTCAAGCTGTTGTTGGAAATTGGATATTACCACAAGCTAAATCAATATCTGAAAAACGAATTGCTAATGCTAAGTACCTTGATAATGGTCTTCAAGAAATAAATGAAATTTCTATTCCACACAGACCAGAAGATTTTCGTTTAGTTTTTCATCTTTATATTGTTTTTGCAAAAAATAGGGATGAGCTTCTGAAATATTGCCTTGATAAAGGTATTGAAGCAAAAATTCATTATCCTATTCCTATTTATAAACAAGCTGCTTTAGATTATTTAGGCTACAAGGATGGAGATTTTCCAGTTACCGATGAACATGTAGAAAAAATGATTACTTTCCCTTGTGATCAGCATTTAGAGCAAGGGCAATTAGACTATATTATTTCTACGGTAGCTGAATATTATGAAAAGTAGTACTAACAGAATCCCTTATGTAAATCTTCAAAAACAATGGCTAGAAGAGCGAGATGACTTATTACCAATAATTGATAAAGTTCTTGAAAGTGCACAATTTGTTGGAGGTGATGAGTTAGATAAATTTGAAGGAAATGTTGCTAAGCTCTGTGGAACAAAGTATGCATGTGGATTAAATAGTGGTACAGATGCCTTAATGTTGGCTTTAGCTCTATCAGGTATAGGAAAAGGAGATGAGGTTATAACGCCACCAAATTCTTTTATTGCCTCTACTGCGGCAATTGTTCACATAGGCGCAACACCTGTTTTTGTGGACGTTCTTCCAGATCAGAATATTGATCCCTCTAAAATTGAAGCCGCTATTACAGAAAAGACTAAAGCAATAATGCCTGTCCACTTAACTGGCAGGATGTGTGATATGGATCCAATTATTGAGATTGCAAAGAAGTATGACTTAAAAGTTATTGAGGATGCCGCGCAGTCAGTTGGGTCCAGATACAAAGGAAAACTCAGCGGCTCAATTGGAGATGTTGGATGTTTTTCTACTCACCCATTAAAAAATTTGAATGCTTGCGGTGATGGTGGATTCTTAACAACAAATGATGAAGTTATTTATAATAAGTCAAGGTCATATAGAAACCATGGGATGGTTAATAGGAACATTGTTGATCATTTTGGAAGTGTTACTAGGATGGATAATCTTCAAGCATCAATTTTGAATTATCGATTAGATAAACTTGAAGAGGTAACTCAAAAAAGAAGAATTAATGCAAAATCATACATTGAAGGTATTAATAACAAGCATTTATTTATTCCAGAAGAAAAAAATAGTGAATACAATGTTTATCATACTTTTGTTGTGCAAACTAAATATCGTGATGAGCTGAAAGAATATTTATCTCAAAATGAAATTGATACTGCCATACATTATCCAATTCCAATCCACCTTCAGCCAGCTGCAAAAAAATTAGGCTATAAAGTTGGAGATTTTCCAGTTACTGAAAGACAGTCTAAAGAAATTTTGACTTTACCTGTTAATCAATACCTTGAAAAAATTGATTTAAAAAGAATTGTTAGTGTTATTAACCAATTTGAAAGTAAAGCTTGAAATGAATAGTACTTTTCAAGAACTATTTTTTTCAATGCTACGAATCAGAATGGTTGAGGAGAAAATTGCAGAGTTATATTCTGAGCAGGAAATGCGCTGTCCTGTTCATTTATCTATTGGCCAGGAGGCTGTAGCAGTAGGGGTCTGTGAGCATCTTGAAAGAGAAGATATTGTGATGAGCGCTCATCGAGCTCATGCTCACTATCTAGCTAAGGGAGGGGATTTAAAATCTATGGTAGCAGAGCTGTATGGTAAAGAAACTGGCTGTGCTATGGGTAAGGGTGGATCTATGCATTTAGTGGATTTAAATAGCGGTTTTTTTGCAGCAGTCCCAATAGTTGGAAGTACAATTCCAATAGCAGTTGGAGTTGCATGGGCTTTTAAATTAAAAAAAAGCAGTAATATAGTTACAGTTTTTTTGGGTGATGGCGCAACAGAAGAAGGAGTTTTTTTTGAAAGTTTAGATTTTGCTAGTTTAAAAAACGTACCAATACTCTTTGTTTGCGAAAATAACCTTTATTCTGTTTATTCCCAACTTGATGTTCGTCAAGCACCTGGACGAAAGTTATCTGCCCTAGCTGAAAGTCATGGTATTAAATCTTTTACTGGAGATGGTAATAATATTGATCAAGTCTCAGAACTAACTAAAGAAGCAATTAAATATATTAAAAGTAATAAATCACCTGCATTTATGGAGCTTGATACATTTCGTTGGCTTGAGCATTGTGGTCCTCATGATGATGATGATCTTGGGTATAGAAAAAAAGGGGAATTAGATCAATGGGTCGAAAGAGATCCTATTGATAACTATAAGTCTAGAATGATTGAAAATCATAAATTAACTGAAAAAGAAATAATTGAACATATAGAGGTTATAAGTGCCGAGATAAATGAGGCTTTTAAATTTGCTAAAGAAAGCCCTTTTCCAGATGAAAGTATTCTTAATCAACATATTTATAAGGATTAAAGCTTTTTATGAGAGAATTAAATTATGCAAATGCAATAAAAGAAGCAACAGACTTTTGCCTACAAGAGGACCAGTCTGTTCTTGTTATAGGCCTAGGAGTTCCTGATCCAAAAGGCATTTTTGGAACTACAACTGGACTTCAGGATAAATATGGCCCTGAACGTGTTATGGATATGCCATTAGCTGAAAATGGAATGACTGGAGTGGTCATTGGTGCTTCATTAAATGGATTTAGACCTATTCTGACTCACCAAAGGGTTGAATTTGCGCTTTTGTCTATAGAACAAATAGTAGACCAAGCCGCTAAGTGGTTCTATATGAATGCAGGACAGCAGAATGTGCCAATTGTTATACGTTTAATTATTGGAAGGGGTTGGGGGCAGGGCGCTCAACATTCTCAAAGTTTAGAATCATGGTTTGCTCACATACCTGGGCTGAAGGTTGTTATGCCTTCAAACGCACATGATGCAAAAGGTTTGTTAATTTCAAGCGTAGAAGACAATAATCCAGTTATTTTTATAGAGCATCGATGGTTACATAATACAGTTGATTATGTTCCAGTTGATGGCTATAGAACTCCTATAGGAAAGGCTAAAGTTGTTAGAGATGGTACGGATGTTACAATTGTTGCACATTCATATATGGTCTTAGAATCTATTAGATGTGCAGAAGTATTATCAAGCCAAGGTATTTCAGTTGAAGTTTTAGATTTGCGTACTATTAGACCTTTAGATACTGAAACTATATTACGCTCTGTGTCAAAAACCTTGCGCGTTGTAGTTGCTGACAATGGTTGGGTTCAATTTGGAGTTAGTGCAGAAATTGTATCAGTAATTACCGAAAAAATTTTTGATAAACTTTTAAGTGCCCCAGTCAGAATTGGTATGAATAATTCTCCAAGTCCAAGCACTAGAGCTTTGGCTAATAATTTTTATCCAAGAGCTGATAATATAGCTAAAATAATAAGTGAAATGATGAGCAAGAATCTTGATATGAATCTTTTATTTCCTAAATCTGAAATACCATTAGATATTCCAGACCCATCTTTCAATGGGCCTTTCTAGAGGCACTATTTGATATTTTACTACTAGGCTATGATGATTAAAAATAATCCTTATTTATCCGATGATGAGAATACCTTAGCAAAAGAGTATATTGAGAAAGGCTATTTTGTGGGTCAAATTAAAGAAAAAGAAACTATTTCTTGGATAAGAAAGTCTTTAATAAATATAGCCAAAGAAGAACTTAATATAAAAAAAGCTGTTTCAGAAGATAATTTTTTAGATTCTATTCATGAGTATTTGAAAGTTAGTCAGCTAAATGATTTCCGACTGACAATGATAAGAAGAATGAATCTATTACCTGAATTCAGACAAAATTATTATAAAGTTATTAAGCCGTATCTAGATATTATTGTTGGAAATGAGGTTTCTATGCAATTGAAAGTCAATCTTTCAATACAGCTTCCAGAAGATGATAGTTCGTTATTACCGATTCATGCTGACACATGGTCTGGAGATTCACCATTTGAAGTGGTAGCATGGATTCCATTAGTAGATTGTTATAAGACTAAATCCATGTATATCCTTCCTGCAAAAAAATATCCAATAATTGAGAAAAACTTTAGAACAATGTCTGATGCCAATACTGATGATTTGTACAGTAGTGTTGAGAATGACATAGAATGGCTGAAAATTAAATATGGTGAAGTTTTGATTTTCAATCAAGCGCTACCCCACGGAAATAGAGTAAATTTAGAAAATGAATCACGATGGTCGATGAATTGTCGTTTTAAAGCAGTTTTTACACCATATGGAGATAAAAAAATTGGTGAATTCTTTGAGCCTATTTCTTTAAAACCTGCGTCAATATGTGGTTTGAATTATAATTTACCAGCTTTAGATTAGTGTGAAAAAACTAAGAGGATACTTATTTAGTAGAGTATTTATGGGGGAGAGATGTCCGCAAAATGTCCAAAATCTAGTTTTACGTGACTATTGTTTAAAAAAATCATATGAGTACTTACTTAGTGGTGCTGAATATGCCATGAAAGATTCGTATTTAATGCTTAAGCAGGTTATAGAGGAAATTCCTAATATTGATGGTGTATTGGTTTACAGCTTATTTCAAATGCCTGAGAATCGCAAAAAAAGACTCAACTTTTATGAAAAAATTATTAAAAAAAATGGTGAGATTCATTTTGCTCTAGAAGATATTGTTATTACTTCGCATAATGATATTGATAAAGCTGAAAATATATGGCTTGTAAGACAAGCAATGCCAAATTGCCTTTCACAATTATAGTTTCAAGTAATAAAAAAATGAAGAGCAATTGTTTACTTAATTATTTAAAAAGAGTTTGAAATGGGAATAGAAATTAATTTAATGCAGAATTACCCATACTCACAGAGGGATATAACTGGCCGATTAGAGTCAAAAACTAATCAGGATAGACTTATTGCTATGGAGTTTGGTAAAGAATTTTTTGATGGCTCAAGGAGTCATGGGTATGGTGGTTTTTCATACAATTCGCGCTTTTGGACAAACGTTGTTCCAGATTTTGTAAAACATTGGCAATTAAAGAAAGGTGATTCAATATTAGATATTGGTTGTGCAAAGGGCTTTATGTTGTATGATTTGAATAAACATTTGCCTAATTTAAAACTTCATGGAGTAGATATTTCTGAATATGCTATTAATAATGTTAAAGAAGAAGTTCGTGATTATTGCCAAGTAGCTAACGCTATCTCTCTGCCTTTTAATGATCAAAGCATTGATGTATCGATTTCAATAACTACTCTTCATAATTTAGAAGAAAAGGATCTAATTAAAGCTTTATTAGAAATTGAAAGAGTGACATGTAAAGGCAGTTTTATAACCCTTGATGCCTATCGTAATAATGAAGAAAAGGAAAGGATGGAGGCTTGGAACTTAACAGCAAAAACTGTCAAGCATGTAGATGATTGGAAGGAGTTTTTTCAGGATGTCGGCTTTACTGGTGACTACTACTGGTTTATTCCTTAATATTTATTATAAATAGAAATAAAAATTTTAAAAAAAATATTAGTGATATGCAGTCAAAAAAAATATTAATAGTTGGTATTTATAGTGAAATTGGGACAGCACTAAATAAATTATTACTTCAAAATGGATATATTGTTGAAGGAACCTCCCGTGATAAAAAAAAACTAGCTACTGGGGTATCTTTTTTTGACCTTAAGGATCCAGATTTTAAATTAATAGATAAAAATTATGAATGTGTAATTATCTGTGCTGGAGTTAATAGTATTATAGAATGTGAGAATAACTATTCTGAAAGTGAAAAGATTAATGTCACAAATACGATTAAACTTATTTCAAATGCAATAAGAAATAATAGTTTTGTCGTTTTTTTATCTTCTAGTACTGTTTTTGATGGTGAAAAAGAATTCTATAAATATACAGCAAAAACGAATCCAAAAAATAACTATGGAAAGTTTAAAGAAACTGTTGAAGAATATATAATTAAAAAAAATAACTGCTGTGTTTTAAGGCTCACTAAGGTTATGTCCAAAAAAACACCAATTTTAAGAAAATGGGATAATAATTTAAAACAAGGGCTTCCTATTAAAGTATTCAGTAATTTATTTATTTCGCCTATTTCAATTGATGAAGTCGTTTCTTCAATACAAATATTAATTGTTAAACGGAAGAGTGGAATATTTCAGCTAGGTGGAAGCAAGGAGTTTTCTTACTTTGAATTTGCAAATTTTTATTTTAAAAATTTCCCATATTCTTCTGAGTTGATTAAAAAAGATTTTAATAAGTCAGTCAATTTAATCAAATATAATTCATTAAAAACCTATTTACCTAATGATTAAGATCCTAATGGTTTTAAACTTTGATATTAGAATTGATAATTACTAAATGTGACCTTTGTGACAGGTAGTTTAAAAAATTATTCTTAAGAAAAAAAAAAGTATTACGAAATATGCAATATAATTGTTACATGAGAAGCATAGCTAATTAAATAGTCAAAATTTAATTTAAAAAAAGGTAAAAAATAAGATTATGTCTCTAAAAATTTTTCGCGGCTCCAAGGTTATAGTTACTGGTCATACTGGATTTAAAGGTTCATGGTTGAGTCTTTGGTTATCAGAAGCTGGAGCTAAAGTTACAGGTATTTCAATCGATGAGGTATCAAAGCCTTCTCACTTTAGCGCAGCAATTTTATCTAATCATATGGAAGATATCAGGATTGATATTAGAGATGGTGAATCTCTTAAATCAATATTCAGTACTATTCAGCCTGATTTTGTATTTCATCTTGCGGCCCAGTCATTAGTTCGAAAATCTTATGACAAAGTAATTGATACATGGCAAACCAATACTTTTGGAACTATAAATATTTTAGAGGCCTTGCGAGGGCTCAAAAATCGATGCAATGTTGTTATGATTACAAGTGATAAGTGTTATGATAATGTTGAGTGGACCTGGGGCTATCGTGAAACAGATGCACTTGGCGGCCCTGATCCATATAGTGCATCTAAGGGTGCTGCTGAATTAGCTATACGATCTTATGTAAAATCCTTTTTTCCTAAAGATGGCAATATCCGAATTGGAGTAGGAAGAGCTGGAAATGTCATTGGTGGTGGTGATTGGGCTAATGATAGAATTATTCCTGATTGTATTAAAGCTTGGTCTTTAAATGAACTGGTTTCTTTGCGTAATCCTAAAGCAACCCGACCTTGGCAGCATGTTTTGGAACCATTAAGTGGTTATATTTCACTCGCTAAAAGCTTGGCAGCTGATCAATCCATTCATGGGGAGGCATTCAACTTTGGACCCCCAGCAAATCAAAATCACTCTGTGATTGAATTGGTTAAAGAAATGGAGAAACATTGGGATAAAGTTCGTTGGGAAGATCTTTCTGCAGATTATAAAGGTCCTTCTGAATCTTCATTATTGAAATTAAATTGTGATAAAGCATTACATGTTTTGGGTTGGCAAGCAGTATGGGGATTTGAAGAAACAGTCCGAGAAACGGCTCTTTGGTATCGCTCGTATTATGCCAATCAAAATCACTCTATTGCTGAATTCACTCTTGGTCAAATTGAAAGTTATATTCATATGGCAAAAAGTAAGGAAATAGAGTGGGCAATAAAGTAACAATTAATGAAATTATTTCTACACCCTTAAAGCGTATTTCTGTTCTTGGAGGAGATGTTTTTCATGCTATGAAAAAAACAGACGATGGGTTTTCCGGTTTTGGTGAAGCTTATTTTTCTCAAGTAGATAGTGGTGTTGTTAAAGCATGGAAGAAACATCTTAAAATGACACTTAATTTAATAGTGCCGACTGGAAGAGTCCGCTTTGTATTTATGGATAATGATGGACTATTTCGAGAAGAAGTAATAGGCGAAAATAATTATGTCAGATTAACTATACCCCCTGAAATCTGGTTTGGGTTTAAAGGTGATTTTGAAAATACATCATTAGTCCTTAATATTGCTAATATTGAACACTCACCAGAAGAGGTAGAGCTAAAAGACATAAATGAAATTAAATATAATTGGAGTACATATTGAAAGTAATTATTCTTGCAGGTGGATTTGGTACACGTCTTTCAGAATACACAGAGGATATTCCAAAGCCAATGGTCACTATAGGTGGAAAGCCAATCATATGGCATATTATGAATACTTATGCTAAATTTAACCATAAAGATTTTTATCTTGCTTTAGGTTATAAAGCTGAAATGATTAAAGAGTACTTTCTTAACTATAGGTCATTAAATGCTGATTTTTCAGTTGATCTGTCAACTGGAAGTATAGAGCGCTATCAATTAGATGATGTTGATTGGAAAGTGACATTGGCAAATACTGGGCTTAAAACAATGACAGGTGGAAGAGTCAAGCGATTGAAATCTTTCATTGGTAATGAGCCATTTATGTTGACTTATGGCGATGGTGTTTCTAATATTGATCTTGATGCTTTATTAAAGTTTCATAAATCTCATGGGAAAATGGTTACTGTTTCTGCAGTTCACCCAGTTGCTAGATTTGGAGAATTAAACATTGAAGATCAAAAAGTTGTTACTTTTCAAGAAAAGCCGAATATTACTCAGGGCTGGATTAATGGAGGTTATTTCATTATTGAGCCAAGTTTCTTTGAGTTAATTGATGATGATGATACAATCCTTGAGCGTGAACCTTTAGAGAGGGCTTCTGAGCTTGGTGAATTAATGGCTTATCATCATGATGGTTTTTGGCAGTGCATGGATACTAAGCGTGATAGAGAATCATTAGAAAAGTTATGGGACAAAGGGAATGCACCTTGGCGCGTTAAAGATTAATGACTGAAAAATTATTAATTGTTGGAGGGACAGGTTTTATTGGAAAGAATTTGGCCCAAAAAGCTGTTGATAATGGTTTTACAACTACTGTTGTGTCTTTAAATATGCCTAAACAAGTTTATCAAGTTTCTGGTGTAAAGTATTTTCAAGCAAATATTACAAATCTAGATCAATTAAAAGAGATTTTTTTAAATAAAAAATTTGATTATGTTATTAATTTGTCAGGCTATGTTGATCATAGTAGTTTTCTTGGTGGCGGTATAAATGTTATTAATACTCATTTCAGTGGAGTTATAAATTTATTACAAGCATTGGATTGGATTCAGATAAAACGTTTTGTACAAATTGGAAGTAGTGATGAGTATGGAAGTCTTCCATCTCCTCAACATGAAGAAATGAGTGAGTCTCCTATTTCATCTTATTCTTTAGGAAAGGTTGCATCGACTAAATTGCTTCAAATGTTATACCGTACAGAAAAATTCCCAGTAGTAATACTAAGATTATTTCTTGTATATGGAGAGGGTCAAAATAATGAGCGTTTTTTACCCCAAATTATTAATGGTTGTCTTATGGATAAAAAATTTCCAACATCCAAAGGCGAGCAATTACGTGATTTTTCACATATTGATGATATTACAAATGGAATTTTAATGTCATTAGTTAAAGATGGGGTTAATGGTGAAATTATTAATATAGCTTCAGGTGTTCCAGAATCAATACGTGAAATAATTGGGACCATTCAAAAATTAATTGGGACTGGAAGGCCTGATTTTGGAAAAATTGATTATAGAGATGGAGAAAATATGTCTTTAATTGCAGACATTACAAAGGCAAAAAAACTTCTTGGTTGGAATCCAAAAATTGGAATAAATGAGGGGTTAAAGAGAACAGTGAATCATTTTCGATTAAATAACAATGGTTTTAGAAAAAAATAAAACCCATAATCTAAATCAAAAATTCCTATGAATGACTTGAGTTATAAGGTGCCTTCAATAGTTGTTGCTGTATTAGTTTTCTTCATATCTCTAATACTCTTTAGATATCATACTGGAGGCGATCAATCAGTATATGTTGGAATCTGGAACGAGCTTGAAAAATTAGATTTTTCTGAGGGAAGAAAACATTATCAGAAGTATCTTACTTCTCAAGAATTAGTGCATTTTTTGTTAGTTGATTTATTTTCAAAGATCATTGAAAAGTCAATATTTATGTCTTTTTGTAACTCATTATTAGCATATTCTTTAATGTTGCTTTTTAGAAAGTTGAGAGTCCATTATTTAATCGCTGTCCTAATAGTTCTTACAAATTATTATCTATATGTTTTATATCTTCCAGCGGAAAGGCTTAAATTTGGAATTATTTTTCTTGTTCTTTCTATTTACTACTTAAATAATTATAAAAATTTTTTAAGCTTTGCAGTCTTGGCTTTTTTATCTCACTTTTCAGTATTAATTATATATGTATCAATATTATGGAAATATTTTCTTATAAAGTTTAGTGATATATTTACTAAACATAAGATGACATATTCGTTACTTTTACTCATTATATTTCTTTTATTAGCCGGTATCCTTTTTGGAGGAACGATTGTAGATAAGTCAATCAATTATGTTTATACAAAACAATTTGATTATCTTGGCGTACGTCGGACTTTAGTTGAGTATGCGGGATTAAAGAGTCTTATTAAGCCAACTATTTTTCTCATAGCTTCCCTGATTTATGCAAAAAATAAAACTGATACTATTCTTATTTTTATTCCTTTAATCATTGGAGCTTTTATAATTGGAGATGATAGAGTGAATATGTTTTGTTATTTTATATTTATGTATGGTGCACTGCAGTATAGAAATGGGTTTAATTTAGGTATATTATTGTCATGTATTTATTTTGGTATTAAATCCTACTCATTTGTTTACCAAGTTATTAAGTATGGAAATGGATTTTGGTTGGTATGAATTTAACTAATGTATCAGTTGTTGTATGTGCCTTTAATGAAGAAAAATTCTTATTAAGATGTCTTAATTCTATTAAATCTAATATTAATAATTTAGATAAAAGTGCTGAAATAATTATTGTTGATAACAGCTCTTTTGATTCAACAGGCAATATTGCCCTCAAATTTGTTAATGAGAATACTAAAGATTTAATGATAAGATATTTAAAAATTGCTCATGTGCCTCTTACTTCCTCAAGGAATACAGCGATATCTTATTGTAGAGGTAGATTCATTGTTTTTGTAGATGCTGATGCAGTTGTTGATAATGACTGGCTAGAAAATATTCTGAGTGAATTTAATGAAAATACTCCCATTGTTGCGGGCAATATAGCTAACTTAAATTCTAAATCATATTTTTCTGATTTTATTTATAACTCTCATTACAAGTGTTCATTAGAATCAAATAGATTAATTGGTGCAAATATGGCCTTTAAGCACTCTGTTTTTGAATCTGATAATGGCTTTCTAAGTGCAACTGGTAATAGAGGGGATGAAACTCTTTTTTTACAAGAGTATGTTAAAAATAATCCAGACATGGAAATAGGATTTGCAAAAAATTCTATTGTTTATAATGATTTTCCAAATTCCCTTAAAGAATGGTTGATACAGCAATATATTGGGGGAAGGGAATATTTAAAAATTTCTAAATTTAATAATCAAAGTTTTATTAATTTTCTTCAAGAAATATTAAGAGTTATAAATGTTTTTTTCTTGCCGCATCTCTTTATACATTTTTTTATAATTTCTTCACCTTTATTTGTATTTCATCTTGCTCTTTTTTTGTTAAGAAATATTTATAAAGTCAAGCATTTTTATTGTGGGTTTAAAAATTTGTATAATCAAAGAAAGTTGTTATTATCAATTTTTTACTTTCCAGTTACTTTATTTGGAGCTTTAGCGACTGATATGGGCTATGTTTTTCAAGCGTTTATTTCTTTTAATAAAGAAATTGATAAAGGCCAGGCTAATATTAGCAAAGTGTTGCATGAAGTAAAATCAATAAAACTCATAGATTAATGGCAAAACTTATACTTTATGCTCCAAATGTTCATACCGGAGGTGGAAAGTCACTTTTACTTCCTTTGCTTAAAGTACTTAAATCCTATGATTGTAAGTTGATTTTAGATACTAGGTTAGAAAATATTGCAGACCAAAGTAATACAATACTTAAAGTTAAACCCACGTTTATGTCTAGATATAAGGCAGAAGTTGTTTTAAAAAAGAGTTGTAAAAAAGGTGATATCGTTCTATGTTTTCATAGCCTTCCACCAATTTTTAAAAATGATGCTAAAGTGCTTGTTTATTTTCATAATAAACACTTAATTGGTAGTCGGAGATTAATTTTAAATGAAACTCCAAGAGTAATATTCCGATTAACTTTAGAGAGAATTTTAGCATGGCTTTTTTATAAAAACGTTGATGAATATTTTGTTCAAACAAGTACTATGATGAAGAATTTTGAGTTCTATTATTCAAAAAAAATGAGTAAAGTCTCAATTTTCTCTTATACGGATTCAAATGCTTATTTAAATACAAAAAGAAATATTGATAAAGATTTAGATTTTATTTATGTTTCAGAAGGCCCTATGCACAAAAATCATTTAATGCTTATAAAGGCATGGGTTCTTCTTGCAAAGGAAGGTTTATTTCCTAAGCTTACATTGACTCTGTCTTCAGACAATCATCTCATAATTAATGATATAAATAAGAACATTAAAATGCACAAGATAAAAATTGAAAATTTAGGATATATTGATGCAAATAAAGTTTTAAAATTATATTCTAATGCTAAAGCACTTATTTTCCCATCATTGATGGAGTCTTTTGGATTGCCTTTAATCGAGGCTAAATTCATTGGGTTGCCAATTTTAGCTTCGGAATTAGATTACGTGAGAGATGTTTGCTCTCCTGTGGAGACATTTGACCCTAAATCTGAGATTTCAATAGCTAGAGCAGTTAAGAGATTTTTAAAAATATCTCAAAATGATAAGCAATCACATAGTGCAGAAGATTTTGCCACTCATATTTTAAAAAATTTTTGAAAAATAGACTCTTTATTGTCTATTAATTATGGAGAATTATTATGCTAGATAACAAAATTTTATTAATAACTGGTGGAACTGGATCTTTTGGTAATGCTGTTTTAAAGAGATTTATTAATTCTTCTTTAAAGGAAATTCGAATTTTTTCTCGTGATGAACTGAAACAGGAAGAGATGAGAATTCGATTTAATAATAAAAAAATTACTTTTTATATTGGTGATGTTAGGGATTATGTTAGTATTTCTGCAGCAATGATAGGAGTAGATTTTGTTTTTCATGCAGCTGCATTGAAACAAGTGCCATCTTGTGAATTTTATCCAATGGAGGCAATTAAAACTAATGTTTTAGGCGCTGAGAATGTTTTAGAGGCTGCTTATAAGAATAAAGTGAATCATGTTGTTGTATTAAGTACTGATAAGGCAGTGTATCCTGTTAACGCAATGGGTCTCTCAAAGGCTATGATGGAGAAATTGATGGTTGCAAAGTCAAGAAACTGCTCTAAAGACTCTACTTATGCTGCAACAAGGTATGGTAATGTGATGGCGAGTAGAGGGTCTGTAATTCCTCTTTTTATCTCTCAAATTAAATCTGGTAAGCCATTGACAATTACCAATCCAAATATGACAAGATTTTTGATGAATCTTGATGAGTCAGTTAATTTGGTTGAATTTGCATTTCAAAACGCAACATCTGGTGATATTTTTATTCAGAAAGCTCCAGCTGCTACTGTGCTCGACCTGGCTAAAGCATTATTGACAATATTTAGTGCAAATAATGAAATTAAAATAATTGGAACACGTCATGGAGAGAAACTATATGAAACTCTTGTAACGAGAGAAGAGATGCAGAGTGCAGAGGATATGGGCGATTATTATAGAATTCCAGCTAATAATAGAAGTTTGAATTATGATCAGTACTTTACTCAAGGTGAATTAAGTATTTTAGAAAAAGATGACTACAATTCTCATAATACTAAAAGATTAGGGGTTGATGAAACTATCAAATTATTACGTAAATTAGACTTTATTCAACAGGAGTTAAATAATTATGAGTAGGCTGAAGGTTGTTACAATTGTTGGCACTAGACCAGAGATTATTAAATTAAGTGAAGTTATTAAAGAATTAGATTTATATGTAGATCATACAATCATCCATACTGGCCAGAATTATGATTATGAACTGAATCAGTTGTTTTTTGAACAATTAGGCGTCAGATCGCCTGATATTTTCTTAGAGGCTATAAAAGGATCACCTTCAGAAACAATTGGTGATATTATTGCTAAAGCAGACAGAAAATTAAAGGAAATTAAGCCAGATGCGCTTCTAATATATGGTGATACTAATAGTTGTCTATCAGTCATCCCTGCCAAAAAAAGGAGGATTCCAATATTCCATATGGAGGCAGGTAATCGTTGTTTTGATCAAAGAGTGCCAGAGGAAATTAATAGAAAAATTGTAGACCACTTAAGCGATATAAATTTACCATTATCAGAGCAAGCTAGAGATTATTTAATTGCAGAGGGTATAAGACCTGAAACCGTTATTAAAACTGGTTCTCCGATGAAAGAGGTTTTAATAGCAAATATGAAAAAAATTAAATCTAGCAATATTCTTGAAAAAGAAGGGTTGTTACCAAAAAAATACTTCGTTATGAGTATTCATAGAGAAGAAAACGTTGATTCACCCAAAAACTTTAATGATTTGTTAGAGTCAATTGATGAGCTAACAAAAGAATATAAAATGCCTATTATTATTTCAACACATCCAAGAACTAGGAAAAAATTAGAAGAAATTGGTTATGATAATAAAAACCCACTAGTTCGCTTCTCTAAGCCCTATGGTTTTCATGAGTATAACAATCTCCAGATGAATTCCTTTTGCGTGATTTCTGATAGCGGAACAATTGCTGAGGAAGGGTCAATTTTAAACTTGCCAGCAGTAACAATCCGCCAAGCTCATGAGAGGCCTGAAGGAATGGATGAAGCAACAGTAATAATGGCAGGTTTAAATAAAAAAAGAGTAATACAAGCTGTAGAGATTGCCTCAAAACATAATTTAAAAGAAACAAGACAAATCAAGCCAGTGCAAGATTATGAGGTTGATAATGTTTCCAAAAAAGTTGTAAGAATAATCCTATCCTATGTTGATTATGTAAATAGAACTGTTTGGAAAAAAGAGATTTAATATTGAAAAAGAAAGTATTAATTCTTGGCTCATCTGGCTTAATTGGCCATCAAGTTCATAATTATTTAAGTGATAATTCTGACTTTAATTTATTTAACATTGCCCATTCTAAAAAACTCAATAATGAAACTATTTTATTAGATGCAAGAAATGAGCGTAAATTGTTTAATGAAATTAAATTTATTCAGCCAAACTACATCATAAACTGTATAGGGATTTTGATAAATGGCTCATTAAATGACCCAGAAAATGCTATTTTTTTAAATGCATATTTACCACATAGGTTGTCAACCCTAGCGACAGAAATTAATTCAAAATTAATTCACATGTCAACAGATTGTGTTTTTTCAGGCAATGATAATAAACCATATGTTGAGTCTGATGAGAAGGATGGGATTGGTGTCTACTCTAAAACAAAGAGTTTAGGGGAGTTGGGGAGTACAAATCACCTTACTATAAGAACTTCAGTAATAGGCCCAGAATTAACTAACCGCAGTGAAGAATTATTCAATTGGTTTATGAGTCAATCTGGAGATATTAATGGATTTAATAAGTCAATTTGGTCTGGTGTAACGACTTTAGAGTTGGCTAAATCGATTAAGTGGTTTATCGAAAATAATACATCTGGGCTATATCAACTTTCTAATGGGTTATCTATTTCAAAATATGAGTTGCTTATGTTGATCAATGAAAATACCAATAAGAGAAATACTATTCATAAAATTGATGGTATTTTTTCAGATAAGAGTTTTATTGATACTAGAAAAGAGATTAATTATGCATTACCAGGGTATAGTCAGATGATCAGCGAAATGGTTTTATCCATTAAAAATAATAGGAGTCTTTACAAACACTACAATTTATAATGTAGTGTTTTTTTAGTATCTATTTATCAAAAAATGCATTTTATATTACTCACTGATTATTATCATCCTATAGTTAAATCTTCATCAATTATAGTTGGAGATCTTGTAGATGAGTTAGTGTCTCAAGGTCATAATATTACAGTTATAACTTTTGATGACAATCAGCGAATTCGTTATAGACGTAGTCATGAAGGTAGATTGCAGATAATACGTATTAAATCCATATCAAGAAAATATGGAAGAATTGGTAGATTATGGGCAGAAGTAAATTATTCTAGAAAAATTATTAAAAGTATTAAAAGCCTGACAATCCTTAAAAAAAATCAATGTAATGGCATTATTTGCTATTCACCATCAATTTTTTATGGCTCAGCAGTTAATTGGCTTAAGAAAAATTATAACTCAAGTTCTTATCTTATTATGAGGGATATATTTCCAAGATGGGCTCTAGAAGCAGGACTCTTAAGTGATGGATTACTTTATAGATACTTTAAGTTTATTGAGAGAAATTTATACAGGTCTAGTAATATAATAGGAATTGAAGCTAAATCCGATCTTGAATACTTTAAAAATTATGGGCTAGAAGAATCTGTAAAAATTGAAGTTTTAAATAACTGGGGGTCAACTAGCATTCAAATTAGTAATTTTTCTAATAATCCTTTAGATTCAAAAAAAATTAATTTAGTTTATGGTGGAAATATGGGCGATGCTCAAGATTTGTTATCATTAGTTAATATAATTGATTTTTCAATTTTAGGAGAAAGAGCTCACTTATTTTTAATTGGTAGTGGAAATCAATTTGATAAAATTAAAAATACTATATTAAGAAAAAATCTTTTAAATGTAACACTTCTACCATCAGTTGATAGGAAAACTTATTTATCAATGATGTCAAAAGCTGATATTGGCATAGTTTCTTTGAATAATAAAATGTCTTCTAACAATTACCCATTAAAAATGATTGGATATATGCAGCTCTCAAAACCAATTTTGGCTTCTGTCAACAAAAATAATGAAATCATCTCAATGATTCAAGAGAACAATATTGGTTTTGCTTCTCAGGCTAATGATAAAATCAGGTTTAATAATAATTTAGATAAAATATTATCTGATGAGGCTTTAAGAAAAAAACAGGGAGAGAATTCGTTAAAATTATTTAATGAACAATTTACTGTTGAAGTTGCAAGCTCTCAAATTATCAAAAACTTTAAATAATTATTAATTATTTAAAGTTTTTTAGGTACTAATTATTAGTTTTTTTAGGAATTGTATTTAAAAATATTGGGTTAACTAATAATATTTAACTTACTTGCAAAATGGTTGATAGCCTTAACATATCCAGTGACGCTTCCGCAATCAAATCTTTTACCTTCGAACTTATATGCAATTACTCTGCCTTCTTTTGCTTGAACCTTTAGAGCATCAGTGATTTGAATTTCACCATTTTTATCAGGTTTAATTTTTTTTAAAATTTCAAATATATCAGGTGTTAGTATATATCTTCCTATTATTGCTAGATTACTTGGCGCTTCATCAATTTCAGGCTTTTCAACAAGATTACTAACCTTAAGGATATTATTAGTGCCGTGAATCACCGATCCACTAATAATTCCATATTTATTTGATTGTTCTATGTCTATTTCTTCAATAGCAATAACAGAACATTGATATTTCTCATAGATTTTAATCATTTGTTTGATTACACTATCACTAGAGCAATCACATAGATCATCAGCGAGGATCACAGCAAATGCTTCATTACCAATTAGAGGCTCTCCTGACAATATAGCATCACCAAGTCCAATCATTTTTTTCTGACGAATATAAGTAAACGTAGCTTCTTCAATAACACTTGAAATTTCATCTAAGTAGTGCTCTTTTAAAGTGCCTTTAAGCTGTGATTCAAGCTCAAAAGCATTATCAAAATGATCCTCAATTGATCTCTTGCCTCTCCCAGTTACAATTGCCATATTTTTTATATTAGCTGACAAGGCTTCTTCTACTCCATACTGAAGTAAGGGCTTAGTAAGTATTGGAAGCATTTCTTTTGGAACTGCTTTTGTTGCTGGAAGAAAACGTGTTCCATAGCCAGCTGCTGGAAAAAGACATTTTTTAATCAACTTAAATTTCCTTAGTAAAATTTTAATTACTTTACTTACTATACCAAATAGTAGCTACAAATTAATGAGTTTAATATCAGTTATTTTTTTTTCCAATCTTAAATCTAACAATTTGGAAGTAGAAAAATATATAGTAAATACAGAATATTATTACTCCTGAAACCATTACCAATTGTTCTTCCCAAAACAATAGAGCAGTAACGAGGGGTGGTATGGTAAAAATCCACATTACTACTGAGGTTAGAGCATTACGCTCCCAGTTCCTTCCTTTAACTCCAAAATACTGAGGAATAATCCGTTTATAGACAAGCATATGAAGATGAATTCCATCAGGAATTCCTGGAGAGATTCCTCTCAAAAGCTTTTTGCGGTAGATTGAGAAAAAAGTCTCAAATATTGGGTATATCAAGACTAAAAGTGGAAACCAAGGAGATATTTGTGGATGACGTTTTATGAGCATTAAAGAAAAGACAGCCATTAAAAAACCAATAAGATAAGCACCACTATCTCCAAGAAAGATTCCTCCTCTTGGAAAGTTAAGGAAAAAGAGTCCTAAAAGTGAACCAATAGTCGATATTAGCAGTAATAATAAAAGTTGATCATCAAATTGCCAGGCCACCCATGTAAAAATGGAGAGTGCCATTATAGAAAATCCCAGAAGTAATCCATTAAAGCCATCAATTATATTAGCAGAATGAGAAATTCCACCAATCAATACAGTTGTTAACACAAGGGAAATTACTGGAGAGCCAAGAATAATGCTGTCAAACCAAATCCATCCAAATTGCTGTAGCCCAATATCAAGACCATATAGAGCAATTATAGCTGAGAGGAAAGAAAGTAGAAGTCGGCTTCTGGGTGAAATATTTTTAGTTAAATCTTCCAGTAGTCCACCAATAAATATTGGCTGTATGGCGAGTACTAACCAGAAGGGAGGCTGAGCTATCAATATTCCAGCCAATAATGCAATACCACCGATGCGAGGAACTGGATTGATATGAAATTTCTGCTTGCCCTCTAAATCATGGTCATTAGAATATGATTTATAAAGATACTGATATCTAATTATTAAATAAGCAATTACAAAAGATATTAGTATGGACAAAGAAAACGTCGATATCATCCAAATCTTGGAGCAAGCAGTCTAAGTCCAATTTTAGCTTTAGTAAAGAATTGCTTAATACTTGTTGTATTAACTATTTCACGATAAATAATAGTTGGAGATGTGTAGAATGATCTTAAAGCTTTATCCTGCAACATTCTGAGATCAGACTCTGAAAAATTATCATTTAGTGTTCTTATTTTAAAATTAGGATTTGGGTTCTTTGCAAATTCTAACCAATAATCATCAGGCTTTTCTTCTTCCGCAAGCGCACGTTCATAGAGTGCAGTTTTTGGAAAAGGCGTACAAATTGAATAATTTACATGATTGGGTTTTAATTCTCTTATAAGGTTTACACTTTTTTTTATGTCTGCCTTAGTTTCAGTAGGAATTCCTATCATCATGTATGCAAAAATTTCTATTCCTGCTTCTTTGGTATTTTTAACAGTTTCTCTAATTTGTTCTAATGTTATTTCCTTCTCCATATAATCTAGTAAGCGTTGGGAGCCACTTTCTATACCGTAATGAATCCTATAGCATCCAGCTTTCTCAAGGGCATGTAACATTTCTGAGTCAACTCTATCAATCCTAGAGCTGATTTTAAATTTAATGCCTACATTGTTATCAATTAGTAATTTACAGAGACTTAAAACACGTTCTTTATTGCTTGTAAATTGATCATCAACAAGAAAAAATTCGTAGATTCCTCTTGATTTTAAATACTCAATCTCTTTCAAAACGTCCTCTGCACTCCTGAAGCGAAATCTAGTTAAACGAATATCACAGAATGTACACTTTGAGGGGCATCCTCTTGAAGTTTGCATAGAGGCAACTTTTGAATCATTAGCAAGAACAACTGTATATTTATCAAGGTCAATTAGATCATGAGCAGGCATAGTTATTTCATCTAGTTTGGCGGCTGCTTTTCGCCCCTTATTGATAGTCGTCATCCCGAAAGCATTTTTCCAACCTACTCCATCAACAGAAGGAAGTTTTGAACTAAGATCACCACCTGAATCAATGACTTTAACTAGCTCTTTAAATGTTGTTTCTCCTTCTCCAAATACAATGTAGTCAACTTCTGGAAAATCCAGTGTTTCTTGAGGATATATTGTTGGGTGAAATCCACCAAAGCATATCTTAGTAGATGGAGAAACCTCTCTAATAATTTTTGCTACATCAAGGCAATCTAATAAGTTAAAGGTTAAGACACTAAAGCCAACAACATCAGGTTTTTTCTCTTTAATAATTCTTCTTATATCAGAACTATCAAGCCCATCAGCTAATGAATCAAGTACATCAACATCAAATGTTGTACCTTCTCTTAAAGTACCAGCTACGTACAATATCCCTAATTTTTGCCTAAACTCTCTTCCTTTATCTAATTTTCTAGTTACATAAGACTCAATAAAAAACTTTTCAGGCGGAACAATAAACAATACTTTAGATTTATTATCTGTTGAAGATAATGTATTTGAATCAGTTTTATTATCTTCTGACCCTGAAATATTTAAATCCAATATATCATCGCCTGTTTCTAAAATATTAATGTCCATAAATTAGCCTTTTTTTGTTGGTATCTTCAATATTAAGCATTTTATAAGCCTGTTTAACTTTAAAAATAAAATCGATAGTTCTAAATGTACTATCCATATGCATTAACAAGTTATTGTTATCTGCAATCATCCATATTAATCTAAAATTAATTAATTAATAGTATTATACTTATTTTGCATTAATTCTGCCATTATTAAGCTAATTATTTATTACTAATTGATTGCTAATTTCAAAGAATAAAATTTTGATTAGATGAAATAAATATAAATTAATTACATTGCTAATAGAGATGAGCTTTCTTCTGTCTAATACTAGTTAAGATCTTTTGAACTTATTCAGTAATTATCGAAAATAACGTTTTTTTACTGAGATTTCATCAGCTGTTTATTTTGGTTTTGTAGCAATAAAAACTAGACTCCTAGATAAAAGAATACGAAGACTAAATAAGTGTTGAATTATCTCTTTTTGAGATGCCCTGCCACTAGTCCTTTTCCAATCTCTAAAGTTCCACCAAAACCCAATAATCAAAACAGGCAGGAAAAAAGGTAACAGGACTATTCTTTTCATTCTTCCTCCAGTAGGCGGCTCAACTTTCATACCATAATGCTCAGTATAATATCGCAATTGGCCATATGAAACGTGTGAAATATGTCCTTTATCACCCAAAATATTTTTCTTAAGAGGGGTTTTATCAAACGGATCAAACTGAAAAAGATATCCAGAACATAAGAATTGCCATCGTGAGTAAAGATTTTGAATGTTTGGTGTGGTAATTATAAGTATTCCACCTTTTTTTAAAGTTCTTGAAAACTCAGTAAATAACTCAAATGGTGAAAAGATATGCTCAATTCCTTCACAGCAAATAATTGCGTCAAACTCTTCATCTAAAAAAGGTAATGGTTTTTCCATATCAATTTGAGAAAAATTAGGTTTATCTTCATTAATATCAGCACTGATTACATCCATCCCATATTCAGTAAGCTTCTCTCCAATCCATCCATTTCCAGCAGGAATATCTAAAACTTTTTTATTTTTGAAATTATCTTTAAAATGGCTTTTTACCTTTCTAACAGCAATATCCATGTAGTCTGTAGGGTATGGAACATGCGAGAAAGTTCTTTGGTTCATATATTTATTGAATCAATTATTTGTTGGTAATATTATACTATACAGTTACTTTTATTAATGAGAGTGATGCCTTTTCTAAGTTAACTTTTAATATTTTGAATTTAGCACCCATCATGTTTTTTAGAGAATTTTTAGGAATTAATTAATCAAAGGATTAAAAATTGACCTCAAAAGGGTCCATGCAAAACTACTCAACAGTCTAGGAGTAGAACCGCTCATTCCTGTTTTTGACCACCCTAAATCCGATGGTTTTTTTAGCAGTATTTCCACGACCACCTTTTTGTATTTCAAGTATTCCAATATCAAGTTTCTTCTTTGCCATCTTTGTAATTTTTCCCTGACTTTATCTGACCATTCTCATACCAATTAGTCCACTTGCCATCTTTCTTGCCGTCCTTGTAATATTCCTCTGACCATATCTGACCATTCGCATACCATTCAGTCGACTTACCATCTTTCTTTCCATCTTTGTAATTTCTATCTGTCCATTTCATACCATTCTCATACCATTTAGTCCACTTACCATCTTGCTTGCCTTCTTTGTAACGGCCTTCTGACCCTTTCTGACCATTATCATGCCAATAAGTTCCAATACCTTCTAACTTGCCGTTT
>MDTF01010384.1_pt1 | contig 60214 bp, 53 predicted proteins | sample 811191 | NCBI WGS metagenome assembly MDTF01 (sample SAMN05326649, study PRJNA326480) | marine metagenome | isolation source: seawater | place: Southern Ocean | collected 2011 | reverse complement strand
TAAAACCGTTGAGGTTGTTAAACCGTCTAACACGGCTTTTGCAGCTGTTAATGGCGAGCAAAGAGTTCGTGGTTTTCATGTAATTGCTGGATGTTTTGGTGAAGAACTGAACGCCATAAAGTTGATTCAACGCTTAGGATTGAAAAATCAAAAAGCCTTTGTGCTTGATAAACACAAAGGCTTATATAGAGTGAGCTTAGGCGCATACGACTCTCGTGAAGATGCTGAAGCAGCATTAGCTAAGGTTCGTGAAAACACATCACCTTCTGCCTGGTTGCTTCAGAAATAAACAGGACATTTTTTCATCTCTAGTCTACGCCTATTTTCAGATCTCCATAGCTCAGTCTAACTCTCACTTCGGTGTGTCCACCATTATGAGCTCCGCGTACAGTTTCAGAGAAATCTCCTTTCTCTTTTTTCCAATATCCGGATGGAATACTAATATCTCCAAACGATGCATAAGCATCTAAATCAATAGAAACACCAGATTTAAAAGTTAACTCCACATCGCTAAAAGAGGCTTCAACATCAATACCTTTAAAGTCATTTTCAATGGAGTTTATTTCGATATCTCCGTAAGATGTTGTCATTTCTGCTTTTTGAGTTAACCAGTCTAATTCAATATCCGTGAATTTACTTTTTGAGATTATTTCTGCAACTGCATCAATATCGATATTATCATAAGCAGACTTCAGCTCTATTCTGCCCACAGATTGAATATCTAGCGTACTATATTGTGAATCGATAATCAGGTGTTTTACTTCACCCAACTCAAAGCTTTTACTGTATCTCACATAAGCATCTATGTAAGGCGATTTCTCGATTTTAGCTTTACTGAATTCTAGATGTAATTTGTTTTCAGCGTTTCTCAATTCATTGGCTTCAAGCTTACCATATTTCACAGTGAAATCGGTTTTACCGTTAATTGAATTGATGAACACATCGCCAAATTGCTCATCTACTACTAAACTTGCTCCTTCAGGCAAACTAACTTGCCAATTGATGTCTAGCTTGTTGAAATTCCCACTGAAATCTTTGGTAATTGCTTCAACTTTTTTGGCGTTTCCAGAAATATCAAATTGAATTTCATCCAACTTATCTTGGCCTTTTCTATCGTTTTTGGTTTCAATAGAAACTTGAATGGTGATGCTTACTTTATTGCTCTTGTTGGTTGTTAAGTGCATATCTCCATACTTACCACTTAACACCAATTGAACATCTGGGTTCACCACAAATTCTTTGCTGATTGTTTTCTCATACAGATTATCACTTTTGGCCAATGCCGGAAACGACATCCACACAAAAAGCAAGAACATACTAAGTATTTGAAATTGATTTTTTGCTTTCATCATTATGCTTTTAACTGTTGTATTCAACAGGGTTTTTCTTCATCTGACTGTAAATAAACATCTGTTCTAAGATTTCTAATCGCATGCGATAATTGTCAATCATCGCTTTAATCACACGATCATTATTGGCATTTTCAGCAAGCGCTTTTTCAAGTGCCTTATATGCTTCTTCCAATTGATTTAACTCATCTAAAAATCCAGCTAAATCAGGATTTTGTTGAGCTATCTGAACAGCTTCAATTCGTTTGTCGTTCAACTGACGTTGAAAGTGTAACTCCATTTCTTCTAATTGAGGCGACACTTGGCCTAATTGGGCGGTTTGCACAGTAGCGCTACTGCTATAAACGCTAGTTTGAAAAAACCCCGCCAGGGAAATCACAACAGCAATAAACGCCACTGCCGCAGCTACGCCCGTATACATCTTTGGTTGAGTTTGATTTGTCTTCGATTCAATTTTATTCAAAAATCGAGCCTCATGACCTTCAGGCAAATCTGCTTGTGGCAATTGATAATGCTGAAACCGATTTTTCAATTTATCTGTCATAACCCACCTCCGTTAATTTTTCTCTCAGTTTAAGTTTAGCACGCGTGTATTGCGATCGAGATGTTGATGCCGAAATCTGCAGAATTTCAGCAATTTCTTCATGATCGTATCCCTCAAGCAGGTAGAGTGATAATATCACTCGGTAACCATCAGGAAGCAGTTTGATACTTTCATAAACCGTATCTAAATCCGCTTCCTCTTCCCATTCATCATCAGCAGGTATCTCTCCTGAAATAGACTCCCAAACCAACGATTTCAATCGCAAATGATCAATAGCCTTGCGCACAGCTATTTGTTTGATCCATGAACCAAAAGCTTCAGGGGCTCCCAGTTTTTCCATTTGTTGAAAGGCCGTTAAAAAAGCTTCCTGCATTAACTCTTCAGCATCCATGGTGTTAGTCACCAACTGACTCACCGTGGCAAATACCATACTTCCGTATAAGCGATACACTTCCATTTGCGCGTGCTCATCGTGGTTGATGCATCGTTCAAATAAGGCTGTATGTATATGTTTTTGAGTAGAGTTCAACTTTTAGTATTTCAGCCGATCAACTGCCAAGGCAATTGAATCTTAAACCAAACTACACTAAAAGACGAGACTAAAAATTGGAGTGCTGCACGAAGGCTATTTTTTTTGACTTGAAGTGTCAAATTTTTCTGCTAAGAAGCCAATAACGTGATGATTAAATTCGCGTGCACGCTCGATATTACAAACGTGTCCACACTTTTCAATGACTTGAATCGCCACATCTGTATACTTGCGAGCAAATTCTCTAGCAGGTTTTAAAAACACATGATCTTCAGCTCCCATTACAATTAGATAAGGCACATCTAATTTTTGAGTGAACATGCGTTTCAGGTTTTTATTGATGTCTTTGGTGATACGCAACCAATTCAGAAATTCGTTTTGAGAAATCTTTTGCGCCTCACGCATAAAAACGGAACGCGAATCTTTGTGATTGGCTTTGGGCAAAATGATGTGCGCCAAAATACTGTAGAGGATGTGAAAAGGTAAAACCCTTGCCAATGCAATTCCCGATTTCAATAAGACATTCAATTTGAAATCAATCTTGAAAATGCCACCAACTAAAACAACTGACCGAACGGCTTGAGGACGCATTTCTTCAATAGCACGCACAAATACAGATCCGAGTGAAACACCCATAAAATGGCATTTCTCAATCTTTAAATGTTCTAAAAGGCGTAATACATCTTCTGCAATGGAATGAATGGAATATTCCAGGTTTTGAATAAATCCTTTGAGTTTAGATTTACCATGATCTCTTAAATCAACTACCAACAAATTGAAGTGCTCTTTAAACGAATCAATTTGTTTGTACCAAGTACGCGTACTGCCACCAGCACCGTGAATCATCACCATCCATTCATTGCTTGGATGCGATTCATAACATTCGTAATTGAGTAAAAAATTCATGCCCCTATCTCCACGACCAAAGTAACCATTCCTTTAATGGAATAAGCACAATATGAGCAACAAAACGTCATTTATACAACTTGGTTACTCAAAGTTGCCAATTAGTTATTTCTTTGAGTTATGAAACCCACTCATTTGTTAATCGTATTACTTACTTTCTTCCAGTTTCAATCGTGTACTTCAACATTTTTGAAACCACAAAGGACTTGTTACAAAGAGCTGAAAAAATTCGCAGATGACCACTGGCAGTACAGTAACAACGATAGTCTAATAAAATGGAGTCAATACCTTGACTCTGCAGCTTTTGGCACAGACCCTGTCATGTACTGCACCCAAGGATTGAGCAAAAACCAAATTATTAAACTTTTTGGAGAACCCCATTACATTGACCAAAACTCCAGTGGAACTTTGTTCTATTATTTCACTACCAAAGTTTGTTATCCTTTTAAATCAACAAACTATTGCTCCTTCTATGTTTTTAAATTCTACAAATTTTCAGAATCCTGCAAGTCATTTAGTGCAGGTGGTCTTTCTAGAGAAAGTTAAATTATTCCAACAAAAAAATCCCGCTTCGTACGAGGCGGGATTTTCAATATCAATATGCTAAAACCTATCTTATAGGTAGTGCTTCAATAAGTTAGAGTTTGCCTTTTTGCGTAAGCTTCTCAATGCTTTTTCGCGGATTTGGCGAATACGCTCACGAGTTAAACCTAAGCTGTTTGCAATCTCTTCTAATGTCATTGGTGTTTCACCATTTAAACCGAAAGACAAACGAACAACATCTGCTTCACGAGGTTTCAGAGAAACCAATACACGCTCAATATCACGACAAAGTGACTCGCGCATTAAATCATCAGATGGGTTGCTTGAATTTTCGTTTGACAATACGTTCAACAAGCTGTTTTCTTCACCTTCAATTAAAGGAGCATCAACAGATACTTGTTTTTGAGCGTACGTAAATAAGTCAGCTACGTTTTCGCTTGAAGATTCTAATAACTCAGCAATTTCAGTATTAGAAGGAGCACGTTCATGCTCTTGCTCCAAACGTGCAAATGCGTTAGCAATTTTTTGGATAGCACTTACTTTGTTCAAAGGAAGACGAACTACACGAGAGTTCTCTGCAATGGCTTGCATAATGCTTTGGCGAATCCACCATACAGCATACGAGATAAATTTAAACCCTTTTGTTTCGTCAAATCTTTTAGCAGCTGTAATCAAACCGATGTTTCCTTCAGCAATCAAATCTTCTAAAGTCAAACCATGACCTTGATATTGCTTGGCTACCGAAATTACGAAGCGAAGGTTTGCGTTTACCAAACGGTTGAGTGCTAGCTCATCACCCTGCTTGATTCGTACCGCTAATGATACCTCTTCATCTGGTGTTACCATTTCCTCTTTGGAAACGTCACTAAGGTATTTATCAATGGATTTTGAATCTCTGTTTGTGAGCTGCTTGGTAATCTTTAACTGACGCATATTCTTTTAAATAGTATATCGTTTGTTCCGAGAATGAGTTAAAGTACAACTTATTTCTAAACCTGCAAATAATTGCACATTACATACCCCATTTATCAAATGGGCTGCGAATGTACAACTAATTATTCACACTTTTCGGTTTATAAAACAAAACCTCAACCCCTGAAATTATCGAGAAGAGTGTTAAGTTGTACTGTTTCATCAACGGTGAGCGTCTGCAATTGTTTCTCAAAAACAGAAAAACTCTTGTCCACATCTTCTAACAGGGCTAATCCCTTCTCGGTGATGATAACGTCTTTTTGTCTGCGGTCGTATGAACTTACTGTTCTATCTGCTAATTTTTTCTGTACCAGCTTTTCAACCAATCGTGATGCGTTAGAATTTTTATCTAACATACGTTCACAAATTAATCCAATACTTGCTGGATCAGGATATTGACCTCTTAAAATGCGCATTACATTGTACTGCTGATGCGACAATCCAAACGGTTTTAAAAATTGAATATGCTTGCCTGCTAACCAGCTTGATGTGAAAAGAATGTTTACAATTAGCTTTTCGTATTCAGATTTAAACTTTTTCTGTTTAATTTCAGTCTCTAATTTCATGGCCGATTAATTTTGGCGAAATTATGTATATACATCTAATTTAAGTAAAATTTACTCTTAGTGTTTTTTAGCTTTTAAAAATGAAACATTTAAACATTTGGGTGAAGGGCAAGGTACAAGGAGTGTTCTTCCGCAAATCGGCCCAAGAAATGGCCTACAGCTTACAGATCTCAGGATTTGTACAAAACGAAAAAGATGGCTCGGTTTATATTGAAGCCGAAGGCATGGATGAGGATCTTGATGAGTTCATCGAATGGTGTAACGAAGGCCCCGACAAGGCTGAAGTAACCGAGGTTAAAGTCTCAAAAGGAGCTTTTAGGAACTTCGAAGATTTCGAAATCAATTACCGCTAAGCGTTTTCAACTGTTTTTAAAGTTAGGCAAGTAATTTCCGGGGGCATTCCAACGCGTCCCGGAAATCCAATATATCCAAATCCGCGGTTAACATACAAGAATTGATTGGCTTCACGATACAAGCCTGCCCATCTGGGATATTTATATTTCACCGGACTCCATTTGATATTGCCCAATTCTACACCAAACTGTGCTCCATGCGTATGTCCACTTAATGTAATATCTACATCTTGGTGTTCTTTTCGCACAACTGCATCCCAATGTGATGGATCATGCGACAGCAATATTTTGAAAGGTTGTTTCTCTGCTCCACTTTTAGCTTGGGTTAAATCTCCCTTTTGAGGAAATGGAGGAACTCCCCAGTTTTCAACCCCGAGCAAAGCAATAGATTCACCATCTTGCTCTAAAATTTCATTCTCGTTCATCAACAAACGAAAACCCATTTCACCATGAATATCTTGTAAGCGTTGAAAATTAGCAGCTTTATCCGCCTCTGTTTTCCACTCGCTATAACCACCGTAATCATGATTCCCAACAATTGAGAATTTCCCTCTTTTAGCTTTTATCTCTTTGAAATAAGGAATCCATTTTTCAGCTTCTTCACTAAAATTATTCACCAAATCACCTGTAAAAACGACCACATCGGCTTCTAAACTGTTGATGATTTCAATGGCTTTTTCAACTGGACCGTAGTTATTGAAGAAACTTCCTAAGTGAGCATCAGAAATCTGAACCACTTTTAAACCATCGAATGATTTTGGAAGATTGGGAAAATTCAAAGTTTCATTTACAACTCTAAAGTCAAACCTTCCTTTAAGCATCCCATAAGCCGTTCCGATAAAAGGCAAACTCGCTACAACAATACCTGTTTCGTATAAAAATTTGGATCTGGAAATTCGAGGTGCATTATTCGCTACTTCAGAAACTGGTTTGATTTTACTGTATCCCCACTGAGCAAACAATTGCACATCATCTACAATTTGGAAAACGGCAAATACCAATTTGGGCATGTAGAACAGCAGTACCGATCCAAATAGAAAATAATAGAATTTGTAATTCTTTGGCGTTGAAAGTCCATCAGCATCTGTATAGCCAATGATTACAGCAACAGCGAATGAAATAAAGATTAACCAGTGCGCATAGGTAGCCACTCGCTGAACCATTTCGCCCCAACCTTCAGTTAGCATTTTAACACCACGAAAGGTGTATAAATCAATGATGAATAAGATTGATATGGTGATGATTATCGGGAATATAGAAATGGCTTTCATAAAGCTGTGCTGTTATTTTCAGTTTTTGCGCTCTCTGATTTTTCGGTAGATCCTGATAGCTAACATCAAAACTGCCGAGAACAAAACCAAACCTACCAAACCATAAATCCAGTGAGTTAAGCTTTTGAGAACGATGATAAATACGATAGAAACTAGGAATAAGGTTGCAACTTCATTCCAAATTCTTAGCTGATTACCAGAATATTTCACCTCATCGCATTTGAGTTGCTTAAAAATGCGGTGGCAAAGCACTTGGTATACATACAAAAAGAAAACAAACGCCAACTTTAAATGCATGAAAGGCTGAGCCCACCAATCGTAGATATACATTAAAGTAAATCCAAAGATGGCAGTTAAAATTGCACTTGGCCAGGTAATACCATACCACAATCTACTCTCCATGATTTTGTACTGATTTTGTAAAATAGACTTTTGAGGCTCGTCCATTTCGTTAGCTTCAGTATGATAGATGAATAATCTAACGATGTAGAAAAGTCCGGCAAACCAGGTTACCACAAAAATGATGTGTAATGCTTTGATGTAAATCATGCAATTGCAATTTGCTCACAAAAGTAGTGCTTACAGACCAGTTATTAGGCTATCTATTAATTGAGTGAATTAGGCTACATTCGTTTAAAACTAACAGGATGAAATCTAAGAAAGCCAGCGAATCACTAACCATTGCAACCGAATTGGTTCTTCCTAACCACACCAACACTCTGGGCAATTTAATGGGCGGAAATTTACTTTACTGGATGGATGCTACTGCTGCTATTTGTGCACACCGCCATGCAGAAGAGGTAACTGTAACAGCTTCAGTAAATCACGTTGCTTTTAATCATCCAATTAAGCTAGGCGATTTCGTAACGCTTGAGGCCAAAGTATCTAGAGCTTTTAAATCGAGTATGGAGATTTACATTGATGTAATGGTTGACGATATTCGCACCAACGAGAAAATCAAGTGTAATGAAGCCATTTACACCTTTGTAGCTATAGATGCTGATGGAAATAAGGTTGCTGTTCCAGAATTGATTCCTGAGACTGATATTGAAAAAGAGCGTTATGATGCAGCACTCCGCAGACGCCAATTAGCACTGATTTTGGCTGGAAAACTGAACCCGTCTGATGCTACAGAATTGAAGAAATTGTTTGAATAATTAGCGATCGATGGCCTCTACCACTTCATTTAGATCGATTTTCTCCATGCCTTTGAATGAAGGCTTGTACCATTTTCTGTCGCCTAATTTAGAGTAAGGTCTATCCCAATAGTCAACAGGTTCAATCATGCAACTTCCATCACCAGGTTTGTAGGGATACATCCCAAATTCAGGAACTGTAGCTCCCCAAAGTGAAATCACTTTTTTCTTGAGAGCTGCAGCAATGTGCATCAAACCAGTATCGTGAGCTATAACTAAATCTGAACGTTGAATAATCCAAGCTGAGCCGTTGATAGAAAACTGACCCGATGAATTCCAAACATTTGCGCCAACTGCTTTTACAATTTCGTCACCTCTTCCTTTATCATCAGGTCCACCAAGCAAAACAACAGGTCTATTTAGCTTTTTGCACAACTCAATGATTTTAACTGTTGGCATTATTTTACCTTCATGTTGGCCACCAAACGCATACGCCACAAAACCATTCTTGAAGTTTTCAGGGAGAACGGCATCCGATAGCTTTTCATCTTCAGGAATGAAATAATCAAGTCCTTTTTCATCGTTTACAATTCCAAATGCTTTTGTAGTTGCCATATAGCGATCAACAATGTGAACTGCTGGCATCGTATTCCATTTGAAATTGACATAAAGCCACTTTTTGATATTCAATTTATCGAATGAAAACGATAGAGCTTGAGCTGCTTTTTTGGCTCGAGAAGAGCGGATATTTTTATGCAAATCGAAGACATAATCGTAGCCTCCATTCTTTAGTTCTTCAGCTACTTCACTCACTTGATCTTGAATCGTAATGAGTTTATCGATATAAGGATTTGCTTTTAAAAGCGGAATAAATTGCTTTTTAGTAAGGTAATGTACTTCTACATCACCACCATTCATTTGCTCTTTTACACAGCGAATTACAGGGGTGGTTAATACAATGTCGCCTATTGAGCTAAATCGAATTATCAGAACCTTAACCGTCACGAGAAATTACTTGTAAAAGTTCATGTCTGCAATATACTTGTGAACCGAATCCGTTAACAAGTAACGTACGTCTTTTCCATCTTGAATCGCTTTTCTAATCAAAGATGAAGACACTTTCATTATTGGCGCTTTTACCAATTTGATTTTTGGATGATCGATAAGCTTATTGTTCGAACGAGGCATTTTTTCTTGTTCCTCCTCGGTAAGAGCTCTTGGGTAAACATAAATGAAGTGATTGTTTAGTATCTCTTCAAAGTTTCTCCATTTGTGTAGTGTTCTCAAATTATCTTCTCCCATAATGAGGCAAAACTCATTGTTGGGGTATTTTTCTTCAAGAGCAACGAGTGTATTAATGGTGTAAGATGGTTTTGGCAACTTGAATTCAATATCAGACGCCTGTAGCAAATCGTTATCTTCAACAGCCTCTTGAACCATAGCCAATCGATGATAATCGGCCAATAAATTGTGATTCTTTTTCATCGGGTTTTGAGGCGTAACTACCATCCAAACCTGATCTAAGTCGGTGTATTGAGCCATGAAGTTAGCTATGATCAAATGTCCTACGTGAATAGGATTATATGTGCCGAAATACAGGCCTACTTTCATCTCAGTCTTTTAAAAAATCTTGTACTAATTGAACTGCCTTCTCAACAGCTTCACTTAAATCATCATTCACGATAACGACATCAAATTCACCAGAGCGACTTAACTCTTGTTTGGCTTTGCCAAGCCTCATGGCTATTTTTTCATCAGATTCCGTTTGTCGTGAACGCAGTCTTCTTTCCAATTCTTCTTCAGATGGAGGTTGAATAAAAACAGCCAAAGCTTGATTGCCAAACTGATTTTTCAAGTTCATACCACCAACAACATCCATATCAAACACAACATGTTTGTTGTTGTTCCAAATTCGATCTAATTCACTTTTAAGTGTTCCGTAAAATTGATCGGGATAGACTTCTTCCCATTCAACAAACTCACCGTTATCAATGGCCTCTTTAAATCCTTCAACCCCTAAAAAGTGGTAATCTTTACCGTGCTCCTCATTCGGACGTTGATCTCTACTTGCTGCTGAAATACTGAATTCCAATTCAGGAACTTGCTTCAACAACTCTTTAACGATGGTTGTTTTACCTGCTCCGCTTGGAGCTGATAGTATGACTAACTTATTGGCCATTATAAAACATTGAGCACTTGCTCTTTGATTTTTTCAAGTTCGTCTTTCATTTGCACCACCGCTTTTTGAATGGGTGCATGATATGCTTTAGATCCAATGGTATTGATTTCTCTACCTATTTCTTGGGTAATAAAACCTAATTTTTTCCCTTGAGAATCACCTGTATTTAAAGTTTCCATGAAATACTCGCAATGAGCTTTCAAACGCACTTTTTCTTCTGTGATATCCAACTTCTCGATGTAATAAATCAACTCTTGTTCTTGTCGATTTTTATCGATTTTATCTGAACTCACATTATCTTCCAAAGCCTTAGAAATACGTTGACGAACACTATCTACGCGCTCAGATTCATGAGCTTTTACAGTTTCAAAATGCTCCAGTATTCCATCAATACGAGCAGTGAAATCTTTGTATAGTTTTTCACCTTCTTGTCTTCTGAAATCGGTTAAATGATCACAAGCTTCATGAGTTAATTTTTCAATGTAACTCCACTCTTCCTCATCCAAATCCTCACGTTCAGCACGAACAACCTCTGGAAGCTTAATTAATGTTGATAGGTAAGATCTTTCCGATTCACCAATTTCATCAGCCAAAGCCTTAATATTGGTAAAATAATTTAATGCCAAATCTTTGTTAATGGTGTAGTTAGACTCGGCACCATTGTTCTCAACATACAGGTTAAATTCAATTTTACCACGACCTAATTTGTCGTATAGCAAAGTACGCATTACCATTTCCTTCTCTTTATAGAGCGTTGGCATACGAACAGTTAAATCTGTTTGCTTGCTATTAAGTGATTTGATTTCTACGATAAGCTTTTTGTTGCCATACTGGCCAATAGCTTTACCGAATCCGGTCATGGATAATATCATTCTTTCCTATTTAAGAGGGCAAAAGTAACGATTTCGTGATTCTTACGAAGTTGATTTTAAGGGTTTACTCACTAAATAAACACCAATAAAAATCAATGCAGCTGAAACCAGTTTTACCCAATCTATTGTGTCATGTCCTGTGAGTGTTGCAAAGATAGCCGCAAACACAGGTTGAGAGTAAATATAAATACTTACAGATGATGGACTTAACTGCTTTAAAGCGAATACATTAAATAGGTAAGCCAAAAAGGTTGTACCAATAACTACAAAGGCTGCCGAAAAAATTGCAATTGGAGTAAAAGTGTGCCATTCAACAGCAGCAAACTCACTCCAACCAAAGGGTAAAACAAAAAAGAACCCAATAGTAAATACCCATTTAATGACAACTTGAGCTGAATAGTTTTGCAAAAGAGGTTTTACCAATACGAGGTAAATCCCATAAGACAGAGCATTTAAGAAAATGAGGAAATCACCCAAAGACGAAGATCCATCGCTATTTTCTAAAGTGCCTGAAATTGAAGCTTGATATAAAATTAAGAGCAAAGCACCTGAAAACCCTGTGGCAATCCCCAACACTTTTAATTTATGAATTCGCTCTCGCAGATAAATACTAGCTATTATCATCACCAATATTGGGTTAGAAGTCATGATGATTGCACCATGGATAGGTGACGTAATATTTAACCCTTGAAAAAACAACAGTTGATTTACCGTAACCCCAAAAACAGCAGAAATTGCAATGCGTTTAAAGTCGCTTTTGTTAATGGTTTCTTTGCTGAAAGTAAAAAGTGATAACAACCAAAATAACAAAGCGGCACCTCCAACACGAAGTAGAATAAACCCACTTGGTTGAATGTATTCAGGCATCACGTTTTTGGCCAACGAATAGTTAATCCCATAAATGAGATTAGCCGTTAATAAGGCGGCATGGGCCTGAAAATCTTTAGAAATCAATACGAGAAGGTTACTTATTCAGAACCTTAGGAACCTTGAAGTAATCTGAGTCTTTTACCGGAGCATTTTTCAATGCTTCTTCCTGAGAAATTGGATTATAAGCATCATCAACTCTCAATTCTAGGTGCTCATCAGTCATATAAATCAAAGGTTCAACGCCATCGGTATCCACTTCGTTTAATTTCTCAACGAAGTTTAAAATGCGTTGCATATCCGTTTTGATTGCTTCTTTATCAGAACCTTTAAATTCTAGGCGAGCCAACTCAGCTACTTTGTCTACCAATTCATCGTTTACTTCCACGGCAAATAAATTTACAGGTTACAAATTTACACATCAAACCTGAGGTAATGGTATATGAAATGAAGAGATTAACTGAATTAAGCTTCAAGAATATAAACTGTGACTAACGACACTGCTGCTATTACAGTAATTTGAAACACAAATCTTAATGTTTCAGCCGTTTTGTAGTATTTAATATAGCGTTGCATCGGGATTAAATTGATTTTCGCGGCAAAAGTAAATCACGTTTTTAAATAATTCTTTACTGGCATTTAACTGGAATGTATTTTTGGTGTTAAATAATCCAAAAGATGAGCTCTATTAAGACACATCGTACACTTTTTGTCTTCTACATACTTGTAATTTACATCTTCCTTCAATTTTGCTGGTGGGCGTATTTGATATTCGATTTGAATATGGACACCTACGAGTTAAAAGCTGAGTTAGAGTTTTTAAAAACGGGTGTTGATCCAGGTGATTACCATGTTGCATTACGCAATAAGCTACTCATGGTAATGGGCGAGAGCTCTGTTTTTTTGGTTTTACTTTTCATTGGGTTTTACCAAATACGCAAAAGCTATTTGAAAGAGATTGCATTAGCCAATCAACAACGCAATTTTTTGCTTTCCATAACTCACGAGCTAAACTCACCGCTAGCTTCTATCAAGTTGTATTTGCAAACCATGCAAAAACGCCAATTACCTGAAGACAAAAAACAACAGGTTTTAGAGAACTCACTTCAAGAGGTAGATCGCCAGAGTAGATTAATCAACAACATTTTATTGGCAGCCAAGGTTGATGATAGCACTTATCAATTCACGATGGAAACCCTTGATTTAACTCAACTTTTAAGACGTATTTGCAATCAACAAGCTGCTCATTTTACACACACCATTGTACCTCAACTCGAAAGTGGTATTGAGATCACAAGTGATAAAAGTGCATTAGAATCGATATTCAACAACTTGATTGAAAATGCAAGAAAATACGCCCCTAAAGACACTACCATCGAAGTTCATTTAAAAACGGTAGCAGAAAACAAGGTTGAAGTCCAGGTAATTGATGAAGGCCCTGGAATACCCGCAGATGAACATGCACTTATTTTCCAGAAGTTCTATAGGGTTGGAAATGAAGACACACGGAAGGCTAAGGGAACTGGATTAGGGCTGTACTTAGTGGCTTTCTTCACCGACTCAATGGGTGGAAAAATCAGAGTTAAATCAAAAGTAGATGAAGGAACAACATTTATTGTTGAACTTCCTAAAACATATCGAGCATAAAAAAAGCCTGTGCGAAATCACACAGGCTTTAAATGAGTTTAATGTATCGATTATTTGATAATGGTTATTGTTCCACTTTGCTCTATTTTTTGAAGACCGTAACCTTCAATAAAGATTTTATAGACATATAAACCAACTGCAGCATCTTCACCGTTGTAGGTTCCATCCCACTCAAAATCTGGGCTCGATGAATTAAATACTTCAGTTCCCCATCTATCGAAAATAGATATTGTAAACTTCCTTATCAGGGAATTATCTCTGAACCCTTCTCCATCAATTTTAAACGTTTCATTTATTCCGTCATTGTTTGGAGAAAAGGTGTTTGGAATGAAAATCCTTAATGGAGGATTTATTTCGATTGATGCTGTATCAAAGCATCCAAAGTCGTTATATGCCCACAAGGTTACGTAATACTCTTTAGGAACCTCATATTCATGTGATGGGTTTAATGAATCCGATTCTGTTCCATCACCAAACTCCCATACATAGCTAGTAGCACCAACACTGTGGTTTCTGAAGAACGCATTAAATGCATCAACAAAATCACCTTCAAAGGCCGCTACTGGCTCATCTACTTGAATAGTAACATTCTCTACTATTGAACTACCACAAGCATCAGTTATCGTAACCTGATAATCAGTGGTTGAATATGAATAGACTGAAATTGCTGGAATTGTTTGACCATTACTCCACTCATAAGTATAATCTCCTGCTCCACCTGTTGGTGTAACACTAATTGCAACTGGTTCACCAGGACAAGAGAAAGTATCTGGTGAAGTTTCTGCTAAAAACTCATTATAGTCTGGAACAAAAACTGTCACATTAGTAGTTGTAGAATCTAGGTTACAATTATCTGCTATTTCAGCATAGAATGTTTGAGTCTGGAAAGCTCTACCCCAAAGTGCATCTACCTTGTCTTGCCATTCTGTCCAGCTTACATCATAATCACTAGACCCTCCGATTACATCTAGACCTCCAAATTGGAAGAAATCTCCAGGGCAAGTAACGGTATCGTCTTCAAACGGAATTACCTGTAAATCTGGATAATCTCGAACAGCTACATTAACAATTTCAAATGGCTGACTAATTCCGCAAACATCCGTAACAGTTACTTGATATGCATCTTGAGCAGTAGTGGTAACAAATATTGAAGAATCACTTTCTCCAGTGCTCCAAGAATAAGAATAAGGAGGGTAGCCACCTGAAACATCTACACCAATCTCAGCTGTATCATACGCACAATTGATTGTTATATTTTCTGACTCAAGAACAACTGGACTGTTTTCATAAATCACGTTAACAGTATCCACTACCGTATTCTGTCCACAAGCATCTGTTACTGAAAGTAAGTATTGCACAGAACTTGACGGAAGTACTTGAATGGTTGAATCTGTTTGTCCAGTACTCCAATTAAAACTAAAATTCGGAGTAGTATAGCTTACATCTGCTCCTATATAAATCGGGTCACTAGTACAGTCTATAGTATCATCGTATGCCGTAACAGTAAAAGGTGGATTATCAACATACAATGTAAATGTATCAACCAAATTATATCCAGCACATGCTTGAGATACGGTAACATAATAATCTGTTGTAACAAAAGGGTTCACTTGATAAAAGTTACTACTTGTATTCCCGTTACTCCACTGATATGTCAATTGAGGCATGGGATCAATTACATCAACCCAAACCAAGTTGCCTGCAGTTTCACAGTCAATTGTATCTCCAGGGGTATTTATTGATGTTGGAGGGTTATCAATGACTATGGTAGCCGAATCGACATATGTATACAATGAACAGGCATCTGTGATTGTTACATAATAATTGGAAGTCGTATTAGGAGCAGTTGCAACAATTGTTGAATCATCTGTTTGCCCTGTGCTCCAGTTGTATTGGAAAGGTCCAATTCCAGTTAATGCGTTCGCATAGAGCGTGACGTTGGCATCAGTACACATAACTGTGTCACCAATAGGGTCAGCAGTTATCGGATCTGGATCCTTAATAATAAGCATCATGGTATCACCATCAAATCCACCACAACCAATTTGAATATTCGTGTCACTGATTGCTATGTACAAAGTTTCAGCACCTTCAACGATATTATCCTGAAATACATCAAAGTAAAAATATACAGAATCTTGACCTTGAGCAAAGTATAATGAATCAGGGATAGAGTCATAATCAAGCCCCATTGTTGCATTTCCAAAAACATTAAGCGGTATTGTATCTGCATTTAATACGGTATCATTTCGGGTAAAAGTCAATCCTGCACCACCACAGCCTTCGTAAAGTATACTATCTCCACCAATTGTATTATAAACTGGCTCTATGACGGCATTTAAAGGTGTAGATCCACCAAAGCTATTTGCCTCCATGTAAACAGCTGATTGTAATCCTACATCACCTGCATTCGCAATGGCCATCGTAAAATTATACGTCTGACACATTTGTACGGGAAATTCTATCTCAATGACAGTTGTCATTGCATTTAAGGTATTTCCTCCACTATTTCCTGCTTGATAATATTGTGAATTGTATGATTGGCCACAAGAGCCAGTAGCTGTGGGGTGTGTAATAGATGAAATAGAAATTGGAATAGTTGTCCCAGGAACAAAAGCAACATTTGCAGCATTTGGAAAACCTGCGGGTGAACTATAGGTACCTGTGACCCCTGGACCAGCCACAAAGAAACCAAAGACATCATTGTATTGACTACATGGGAATGAGTTCCATTCGTCTGAAGCAAATACAAACTTAAACTTCATTGTATCTTGAGTCGGTATAAAATCAAAAGAAATGGCACAAGCGGAATTGACATCCGATGTAGGGTTAAAACTTGCTCCTAATGCAGCTGGAACAGACCCTGCAACACTCAATAAGTTATTGCTAGTGGAAGTTCCCATCCATGGAAACCCATAATTTAATCCTGTTGTATTATTCCAACCTGCTGGTACAGTTGTCCAACCAGGAGCAGTAGCGCTATTAGTAACACTTTCCAATTCCCATGTACTTAAAACAATACCACTATCAATCCCCACAGCTCCCATACCATTTGAGAAATAGCCATATTGTTCTGGCTGTCCAAAGGCTTGAACATTTGAAATTGTTACAGTACCATCTGAAAAGACGTTATTAATAAGGTAGTTAGCGGTATTATATGGTGCCGCATTGGTAACGTTCATTTGAGCCAAAAGCTCAGAATTGAACATTAAACTGAATAGTGTCAATAGCAAAAAGGTACACACCTTCTTGGTTTGAATTGTGTAGAAATTTCTCATACCGATTGTAAAGCGTTTCAAGTTAATAACTTTATCAGCATAAACAAGACGTGATTTTTAAAATCGGGTTGCTACCTGCACGAATAAAATAGAAACACCACTCTAATTATAGATATTTTAGAGTGGTGTTTAAAGCCTAGAATTTTAATAAAGCTCAATTAAAAGTCTTAAGTGTCACTTGTCTTTTGTTTGTTCGAATAGAGACCAAATAAATTCCATTGTAATTTTCAATACTAGTAGAACTAATATCCTGACCAACTAGATTAAAATATCTTACAGACTCAATCACTTCTCCATTTGATAATCCAGCAATTTCTTTTTGTGAGTTTATAAACAACTCCGATTCAAAGGCTTTTGTAGAGCTACCCGTTGAAGTAAGATTGTCTTTGTATGATGCATAAATGTTATTGTTACAATCATATATATCAGCGTTAATTAAAGTAAACGGAATTAAAGCTTGATCATAAAAATGTTCTGGTGTACCTGTATATAAACTGCCACCTTGATACGTAATAGGAACTCTGGTAATATTAATATTTTGATCTACTCTTCTTTCTACTAAATCAAATCCACAACTATTATTAAAATGCTGTGTCAATTCGGACGCAACGTTTGATTTGTTAACCATATAATCTCCAGGATTGATTTCATACGCAGAAAACATATTATCATTATTGTAAGGAGTTGCTATGTCATATTGCATAATATCCACGTCATTTATTACACTGTATTTGTTGTTATTCAAACCCAACCACAAATTACCTCCTCGAATAACACTGTAATTATTATTTGGATTAAAAGTAATAGAAACCGGCATTATTTCTCCGTATGTACCTGTTGGCAATATCTCATATGAATTGGAGATGCTGAGAGAGTTGTCTACAATTAATTCTTCCAAGCCAGCATATGTACCATGATAATTAAAATATATGTCGTTTGTATGCGGATTTATGCCTATAGTTGGTGTGAGTATATCCAATCCGGTCATGTTATCATAGTAATAAGAAGTATAACCATTTGGAGCTGCTGGAGATTGAAAGTTTGAAGAAGTACTTATTTTGGTTATCATAGGACGATACCTACCTATTGAGGCTCCTGGATACCATGGCCTTGAATACATACCAATTACAAATAAGTCACTACCAATAACTCTTGATGTCAAAACGATCGATTTATCAATTGATTGAGCATTAGCCTGACTAACTGGCTGTAAAAAAACTTGATTAGGTAGAGTACCTTGTAAGTACGCTTCACTCGGGTCACCAGCTAAATCCCTTGGACATTTAAACACTATGAATCCTGACAATTCGTTACTTGATGAATTACACCAGTAATTAGGATTAGATGGATTATAAATAGCGGAAATATCTAAACTCATTGTTATATATACATCTGTAGATGAAAATGCCAGTGAACTACCAGTAATATTAAGATCTGAACCTAGACAGTTAGATTCAGGACCAAAAAAGTAATTCTCATATAATCCTGTATTTAAATCAACTTGGACGCCCCAAAGAGTTTGATAGTTGGAATTATTAGAACTCTGAGAGACTGAATAACCTGCAACCCATAACTTACCATAAAATTCATCAAAATTATAATCAGTTATATGGCTTGATAAAGTAACATAAGTACCATTTATAGAAACACCGTTGCTAACAGTTGGTTTTGGGATAGAAATAGAATGTATCGGGATATAGTTAGGTGAATTCACATCAAAAACATCAATTCTAATATCAGAACCTGATGAATTCTCTCCTACTATATAAAAATGATTGCCTCCAGGATTATAACGCCCACTATTTGTAAGTCTTGGAACTTTTTTAAAATCTGAGTTTACATGGGTATATTCTCCTTGAGAGTAAACTTGAAAAGAGATTAATAAAATCGCTAAATTAATGAGTATATTTTTCATAATGTAAATGATTAGAATTACATCCTAAAAATAACTCTTTTAGATTAAACATTATCATATTACCTTAATACAATCGTTATAAAATCCACCCGTATTGCTTTGAACCAAATTTTTAAACTGTATAAAATTTATTTACGGGGTAATATCCTGCCGTAATACAGATTCCAAATCTTTAAATTCTTTTCTTAATTGAAAATCTTTTACAAATATTAATGGCTTTCTTGGTTAGATGACCCAAATTAAGAACTCCTCAACACGCAATTAGGAATAGCGGTTTTATAAATTTGCCAATCAATCAAGTAAATAACATCCTCCAATATTATGAGCGATACAAAAACATACATCCAAGAAAATAAAGATCGTTTTTTAGACGATTTGTTCCAATTACTTCGCATTCCGTCAATTAGTGCAGATTCTGCATACAAAGAGCATACACTAAAAACAGCCGAAGCCGTTAAACAAAGTTTAATTGATGCTGGCGCAGATGTTGCTGAAATTTGCGATACAGCTGGATATCCTGTTGTTTACGCTGAAAAAATGGTTGACCCCAATGCACCTACAGTAGTCGTTTACGGTCACTATGATGTGCAGCCTGCCGATCCACTTGATTTGTGGACAACTCCACCGTTTGAACCTGAAATTAGAAAAACTGAAATCCACCCTGAAGGAGCTATTTTTGCTCGTGGAGCTTGTGATGACAAAGGCCAGATGTTTATGCACGTTAAAGCCTTTGAAGCCATGGTAAAAACCAACTCTTTGCCTTGTAACATCAAGTTTATGATTGAAGGTGAAGAAGAAGTTGGATCTCCAAGTTTAGAAGGTTTCATCAAAGAGAATAAAGAAAAATTAGCTGGTGATGTCATCTTGATTTCCGATACCGGAATGATTGCTAATGATACACCTTCAATTACCACAGGATTGCGTGGCTTGAGCTATGTTGAAGTTGAAGTAACTGGTCCAAATCGTGATTTACACAGTGGTTTGTACGGTGGTGCTGTTGCTAATCCAATCAACATTTTGAATAAAATGATTGCTTCGTTGTTTGACGAAAACAATCACATCACCATTCCTGGTTTTTACAATGATGTAATTGAGCTAAGTGCTGAAGAAAGAGCTGCCATGGCAAAAGCTCCTTTCAATTTAGATGCCTACAAAAAGCACTTAGATATTAATGACGTGTATGGCGAGGCTGGTTACACAACCAATGAGCGTAACTCCATCAGACCAACTTTAGACGTAAACGGAATTTGGGGTGGATACACTGGCGAAGGCGCTAAAACAGTAATCGCTTCAAAAGCATACGCTAAAATTTCAATGCGTTTAGTTCCAGCTCAAGATCCAAATAAAATTAGCCAATTATTTGCAGAACACTTCACTAAAATAGCTCCTGAAGCCGTTAAAGTAAAAGTTACTCCGCATCACGGTGGACAGCCATATGTATCTCCAATTGATACTGCTGAATACCAAGCTGCAAGTAAGGCCATGGAAGAAAGTTTTGGCAAAGAACCAATTCCTGTTCGCTCAGGCGGATCTATTCCAATTGTAGCTTTATTTGAAAAAGAGTTAGGAATGAAATCCATATTAATGGGATTCGGATTGGATTCAGATGCTATCCACTCGCCAAACGAGCATTACGGAGTATTCAATTATTTCAAAGGAATTGAGACTATTCCATTGTACTACAAGCATTACGCTAATTTGAAAAAAGGATAATGAGAAACTTTTTCATTTTCATCATAACAGTAATCGGTTTAACGTCTTGCTCATGGCAAGACGTTACCGTTTCTGAAGTTCAAAACATTGAAGTTAAAGGCATTGAAGACAATACTCTGTTTATTGATGTTGAGCTGGTAATTAATAACCCAAACAATAATGCTTATAAAGTAAAAAACGGAGATTTAACGATCTCAGTTAATGGAAATGAGTTGGGAACTTCGCACTTAACAGAGGGGTTTAAAATCGAGAAAAACTCATCTGAGAAATACACCATTCATTTAAGTGCCGATGCTGTTAAAACATTGAAGCAACAATTGCCAAGCTTATTGCTCAGTGCTTTCACCAATAAAATTGAAGTAGAAATAGATGGTGAAATTAAAGGTGGTGTTTTTATTTTTTCGAAAACCATTCCTGTTCACCACAAAGAGAAAGTGAACTTAAAAGACCTAAACCTCAATTCTTTCCTTTAGAGAATTCAATATCTCGAACTGTTTCCATTCCAAACAATCCTGACTTGTAGGTGTATTTCACGAATCCTGCATCAATGGCTGCAATATCATTGTATAAATCAAAAGTTCTAAGCCTAGGGTAATCGTCAAGTTTATCAGTGTTGTACATCAATTCGATCTTGTCCACATCTCTCCCCGATTCCACTTTATTGAGGTGCTGAACTTGATAGGTATATTCTTGCGGATTAAACGCAATGATGTAATTCAGCATAAAAATCAACGCCATTAAACACGGCCCAACTCCAATAACTCCTGAAAGTATTACTTCGGTCAACTCCATCCTCAGCAACTTTCTATACATACGATAAGGAACCAATAATCCTGTAAGTGCACATATTAGATACAATCTCAAAACGCCCGTCCAAGTGATGAGGGTTTTATCGATAAACAGCACAGATACAATTACACCAACAAATAGGCCAACCAGCATGAGTGTATGCGACCAATGCCACTCGCCTTTACGGATAGGACCATCATCCGAATTAGGTGTGATTTTGATTTTCTTGGGATTGAATTTCGATAAACTGCCTTTGTCTCTTTGAACTTCACTCATCGCTTGATCGAATTTAATGAAATGTCATAGTAAATCACCCAGCCTGGAATATGCTCTTCAGTGAAAACAGTAACTAATAAGCTATCACTAGTTGTAACATGATATTGTTTGATAAAGTTCGAATCAACCCGAATTGGATTAAACAATTGATAATCGTGTCCGTCACTAGCTTCGCTTCCAATTATTATCGATCGCTTATAAACCTTATCGATTGGCACCATCACTTTTCGCTCTGGATACTCATTAACAATGGTGTTATTCAGCAGCATAAACCCAGTTAAAATCATGGCATTTGCTCCAAATGAAATGTAGAAAAGAAAAACGAATGGAGCCATGTATTTTGACTTGTAGTACTTTTTGTAACCAAATAAAGTAACAGCCATAATACTCGTTACCCACATTAATCCCTTACCCAATGGAACTTCATTGTATTCTGACATTAAGATGAAAAAAAGCGGAGTGCACAACACAAAACCAAGAACAATTGCCCACTGAGGCCAAGTGTGTTTTTCAGAAGTAACAAAAGTTGAAAGTTCTTTCGGAATTGGACGCTTGAATAACAACCGATTCATGGAATCAACAAACCTTTCATCAACCCGAAAATCGTGTTCTTTATTAAGTGGATTAAGATTTAAGGCCACTGAGAGATGTGTATACAGCTCTGGGAAATTTCGCATGAAGTTTTCTGGCTGCTCAAAAAAGTACTCCATAGCTACTGCAAAAAACTCTTTCCTGTTGGTTTGAGCATATTTTCGAAATGCAGACGGTTTCTCTGTTTTAAGTACTTCAAAAGCATCTTCAGCAATATCATCTAATAAAAGTTGATACGCTTTAAACCTTTTGTTGGTTGATGACACATATCTTAAAGCGAACTCAAATGCATGAGCAAATTCATGAATCACCAGGTTGAGGGCATCTTTATCGTCTTCAAATCCTTTAACAATGTTATTCCATGACAACATCACTTGAAACTTTGAAGATCCTCCTTTCAAATTCCTATTGATACTTCTGTTGTAAAACTCCTGCGGATAAACTAGAATTCTGCGTGTGTTTTTATACAAGTAATCGTCTGATCCGAAAGTGATCATTATAGCTCCACTCGCAATCAACCATTTGTGTTGATCTTGAATTACAATTCCATCTTGACCAATAAATTGCTTTTCTGCAATAAACTCCTCTAAACGGTGGATGAACTTAGCTCGCCCATCGAGTGATAACGCTCTATAAAAACTGTTGTATTTAGCTAAAAACTGATCAATTTGCTTAAACTCGGCTCGGTTAACCTGATTGTGATATTGCACTTTATTCAAGTAGAACTCATGAATTGGACGCACCAATTGCATTTTAGGATCGTAGCGGTGAATTAACCAAGCAAAAAGAATAACGAACAGTAGGAATGTAATCATCAATCTAAAATTGTTAGGTAGTCAATGGGTGAACACATAACTTTGAAACTCCTATCGAAATTCACCGTTCACCTATATTCTCCTGTCGCAAGCTAAGTAAAAGAAGTTTTAAAAATTATTCGTCAACTCATGGCAGCATTTACCAACAAACTCATTCACGAAAGCAGTCCGTATTTATTGCAACATGCCCATAATCCTGTAAACTGGTATCCGTGGGGAGAAGAAGCTCTGCAAAAAGCACGTAATGAAGATAAAATGTTGCTTATCAGTATTGGCTATTCCAGTTGTCACTGGTGTCATGTAATGGAGCACGAGTCTTTTGAAAGCGAAGAAGTGGCTCAGGTGATGAATGATTTGTTTGTATGCATCAAAGTTGACAGAGAAGAGCGACCTGATATTGATCAAATCTACATGGATGCGGTTCAATTGGTCACTCGAAGTGGCGGATGGCCTTTGAATTGCTTTGCGCTTCCTGATGGCAAACCATTTTACGGAGGCACTTATTTCAAGAAAGCAGATTGGATAAACCTTCTGAAAAAAGTAGCTAGCGAATACGCCAATAACCGCAAACAAACGGTTGAATTTGCTGAGAAACTAACTCAAGGCGTTGTTGAATCTGGTCAGGTTGAACTCAACGATCAAGATCCATTTTTCCATGCCGAAGTATTAGATGTAGCTATTCATCATTGGACAAAAGATTTTGATCACCAAGATGGTGGATTTGATTACGCTCCCAAATTCCCGATGCCCAACAACTTTCAGTTTTTGTTGCGCTACGGACATTTAGCCAATCACCCTGAAGTGTTGAAACACGTTAAGCTCACCCTCAACAAAATGGCTTTGGGTGGAATTTACGATCAACTAGGCGGTGGATTTTCACGCTATGCTACTGATATGAAATGGCTGGTTCCGCATTTCGAGAAGATGCTTTACGATAATGCCCAACTTCTGAGTTTGTATGCCGAAGCTTATCAAAAATTCGGTAGTGAATTGTATCGCCAAACAATATTGGATACCATCAGATTTTGTGAAGATGAACTCTCTGATGGAAATGGCATTTTCTACTCAGCTCTCGATGCCGATTCTGAAGGTGAAGAAGGTTTATTCTATACGTGGACAGAAGAGGAATTGAAATCTGTTTTGGGAGCTGATTTTGACTTTGCCGCACGCTATTTCAATGTAAACGAAAACGGACATTGGGAACACGGAAGATACATTTTCATGCGATCGGCTCCTGATGAGGATCTAGCCAAAGAATGGGAAATCTCGTTGAATGATTTGTTGAGTCAAAAACAGCGCGTAATGGACAAGTTGCGCATAGTAAGAAATAACAGAATCAGACCCGGACTGGATGACAAAAGCCTTACCAGTTGGAATGCGTTAATGGTTAAAGGCTTGTGTGATTCGTATCTAGCTTTAGGCGAAGAATCCATTAAAGAATTGGCTTTGAAAACAGGCGAATTCGTTCGAAAAACACAACGAAAAGAAGACGGTGGATTGTGGCATTCATATAAAAAAGGCGAATCTAAAATTGAAGGCTATTTAGAAGATTATGCCTTTGTCATTGAAGCTTTCATTGGTTTATACTCCATCACTTTTGATGAAAGCTGGCTGAGAGAGGCTGAAAAGCTAACCGATTACACCATTCAGCATTTTTTAAATGCAGATAATGGATTGTTCTACTTCACATCGAATATGAGTGAGCAACTCGTTTCTCGAAAAACAGAAATCAACGATAATGTGATTCCAGCATCTAATTCTGCCATGGCTAAAAACCTATACGAGTTAGGGCATTATTTAGAACGAGGCGATTATTTAAACATGGCTCAAACCATGTTGAACAATGTACAAAATGGCATTGCACGATATCCAGCAGGATTCTCCAACTGGAGCATGGTGATGATGTATTTCACTTATCCATTCAACGAAGTTGTTTTTACTGGTGAACAAGCCACTTCTAACCGACAAGAATTTGAAAAAAGCTATCATCCCAACAAAATAATTGCAGGATCGGTTACTAAACATAGCGAGTTACCGTTATTAAAAGACCGTGTTGTTGATGGCAAATCATTCATTTATGTTTGCCGCAATCACGCTTGTCAATTACCAGTAACAGAAGTTGCTGAGGCACAAAAACAATTGGGGTAGATTGAGAATTTTTGCTGTTATTTTTTGGGGGATTTTACTCGGCTTAACATCAGTTCAAGCTCAGCAGGTTTATGTATTAAATGGTCATGCATTGTATGAAGAGCCTTTTTTTGATTCTGCTTTTATTGCTGAAAATCACATCAAGCAAGTTACCGCTCGAGTTTCGTATAAAGACGACAACAGACCAGTAAAACGATTGCGTACTTATTGGCAATTTGAATACGACCAACAAGGAACATTTATCCGTGAAAACAAGATTTTAGATCGCGGATCTTGGTTAGATTCATTGAATGTAGCTCTCAAATTCAATAAAGTAAATCAGATTGTACACCGAAGGGAGCGCAACAGTTTTGGAATTCATTATTATGCCTTTGAATACAATGCTGAAGGATTGCCTTTTAGAGAAGTGTACTCGCGTCCAGCAGTTATGGAATTGGATTCGAGAAGTGTGTTTTTCAACTACCAGCAATTTGGAGATACGATCTTGAAGAAGATTCACGTAAACAAGTTGGAATTACCTTTCAAAGAGGAATTATTCAAATACAATGATTTGGGAAATCCAGTTGAATATACAGAGAAGAGACACATTACCGGACTTACTGAACACCGATTTTGGAAGTACAACGAACAAGATCAATTGGTTGAGTTGACCATCGAAAAATACAAGCCAACATCAAAAACTACCGTTTACCGATACATCTACAATGATTCTGGTAGGTTAGAAGTTGAAAACATTTTTGAAAATGAAGAGCAAACCGAACACAACGAGTTTGTATATAAAAACGGTATGCTTGATGCCTTTCTATCTCGCGATGAAGTCACTCATCGAATTACCATTATTGAATTCGCTTACGAGTATTATTGAGCCAATTTATTTTTGGGAGTTGTCGCCACAAAATCTTTCAAATAGAATGGTTCGAAGTAAGCCACATCTTCAAATAATTTGTGTTTGAATTTCTCCAAAGCAGGCTGAATCATTTGAACTGTTGACGGCCAAACATCTTCGAAGAAGCTAGCATTTTCGTGTTTAACAATGTCTTTGAATTTGGCTGCTCCATCACCAAAGAAAGCTACCTTCTCTTGCGCCAATAATTCTGCGTACGAATGCTCGTCTAAAATCTCAGCTCTTGCGGGTTCAATTTCAAGACCTTCGTTGTTATACACTGCACAAAAAACCTCTAATCTTCTGGCATCTATCATTGGAACTAAAACACCATCAAACTCTCGCAAACGAGAATCTAAAGCCATTGTACGAAGTGTTGGAATAGCAATTAATGGTTTCTCGATAGAAAAAGCCAATCCTTTTGCAGTAGAAACTCCAATGCGCAAACCGGTGTATGATCCAGGACCACTTCCAACGGCTACAGCATCTAAATCTTGAGCTGTTATTCCGCCTTCATCTAAACACTCTTGAATAAACTTACCGATGTTTTCAGCGTGTTTGTATCCATCGTTTACTTCGCGAAGGGCTACCAATTCACCATCATTGGCTAAAGCAACTGAACATAGGGTAGTTGAAGTTTCTAAGTGTATAATTCGAGCCATTATTCTTCTGTACTAAAAACTGTTGATCGATCTCCGATCTCAACAGCCGTTCCATCTTGCAACTGTTTACTCAGTAGCGCATACGGACCAGTAATCACCATATCTGAAGTATCAATTCCAGATTTGATTTCCATATTTCTACTGTCTTGCAAACCTATAGAAACTGGTTTCATTACGGCCTTTCCATCTACAATAACATATACACATTCTATCAATTGGTCGTCACTTACATTGGCTAAATTGAATTCTCTCCCTTTTTTCACACCTGAAGTAGAATCTGGACGAACAGTTACAGCCTGAATTGGAATTGAAATGACATTAGTTGAAGTTCCTGTATTGATATCAACTGTTGCTGTCATCCCCGGTCTGAATGGCGAAAGATGTGCATGAGCTGTATCTACCAAGTCTTGATATGACTCTGAAAGAATACGAACTTTAACACTAAACACTGTAATCTGATCAGATCCTTGAAGCGTTGATGACTCGCTTGAATTTGCTATTTCGGTTACAATCCCTTTGAACGTTCTGTTGACATACGCATCAACTTCAACATCAGCAGTATCACCAATTTTCACACGAACAATATCGCTCTCATTCACTTCGGCATTCACTTCCATCTGTGTCAAATCAGCTACCACCATCATTTCGGTACCTTCCATTTGAGCTGTACCAACAACGCGCTCACCTTCTTCTACACCAAGTTTAGAAACCGTTCCATCCATTGGCGCGTACAATGTAGTTCTCTTATAATTATCGCGAGCTTCTTTTAAAGATGCTTCAGAGCTTTTCGCATTGTATTCAGCAGCTTTTAGAGATTCAGTTGCAGCTTCAACTTCCGCCTTAGAAATTTCGAAATCAGCATTAGCCTGATCCATTTCGGCTTGAGAAATTACTCCATCATCAAACAACTGTTTTTGGCGTTTGTAAACCGTTTCAGAATTAATCAATCGAGCTTTGGCTTGCTGCAGCATCGCTTTGGAGTTGCTCACATTGGCTTTGGCACTATTTAATGCTGCTTCTGCTCTATTACTAGCCGCTTCATAAATATCGGGATTGATTACAGCTAACAAATCACCCACTTGGACTTTTTGGCCTTCGACAACTGGTAGTTGAATGATCTCACCAGGAACCTCAGGAGAAATCTTTACCTGCTTAACAGGTTGAATTTTTCCGTTGGCAGAAACCGTTTCTTTGATGGTCCTAACCTGCGGATGTTCAGCTAAAACCAGCTTACCATCTGAACTGTTGTTCTTCTTCCAATAAACCGCTGCGATTAATGCAATGATCAAAAGCGAAACGAGGATATAAATTGTTCTTTTTTTCATGGTGAGGATTTTATTGCTGGTTAGTCCAATTAGTTTCTCCTTTGTAGAGTTGTAATATTAAAAAGCGGAAACGGTATTCGTATTTAGCTCGAATCAAATCGGCTTGAGCTTGCGTTAAATTGTTTTTGGCTACGGTGTAATCTACAGCGTTAATTGCTCCTACATCAAAACGTTTTTCAGCATAACTGAATGACATTTCGAGGGCTCGCATACTTTTTTCGGTAGCGTAGTATCTTTTGTAAGCTGCTTTAGCATCTGCGTATGCTTGCTCAATGGTTTGACGGATACGTTGTTCTTCTTGCTCAAAAGCGGTATTCGCTTGCTCTAATTGAATTTTTGCCTTACCAACATTTGTGTAAGTGGTGAATCGGTTGAAAATAGGAACAGTTAAGTTAAACCCAATCGTTCGATTTAAATTCACATCAAACTGATCTCCGAATGTCATAACTTCAGTTGAAAAATCATACGTTCTGATACCAGAATAACCCGTTGCTATTCTACCAGACAAAGAAAAAGTAGGGCTATATCCACCTCGTGTTAATCTTAAATAACTCTCGGCATTCAACTTCTGATATTCTGCTTGCTGTAAACTTGGATAGCTCGATAATGCTATTCCAATTATTCCCTCAGGTGATGGTGGTAACTGCTCAGGAACTGTACTTGTAGAGTCTGGAGTTTCAATGGCAAAATCGGTTTCTCCAGATAGTTGCAACAGTTGTAAAAGATTCAAATAACTAATTGACTGCTGATTCTCAAGATCAACCACATTTAATTCTTCATTAGCTAACTGAGCTTCAATATCCAATAAATCAGATTGCGCTGAACTTCCTGCATTCACCAATTTTCTTGTTCGCTCAACTTGTTGCTCAGTTGTTGCCACTTGTGAATATGCCACTTTTAAATTCTCAATGGTGAAGAGAATTTCCATGTAGGCCTGTGTAATCGATAAAATGATATCATACTCTGTACTTTTTAAGCCAGAGCGTGAAGCTTCTAAAGCATATTTATTCTGCTGGTAGTTTCTATAGTTCTGTAATCCATTAAACAGAACCAAATCAGCTCCAATACTGAAGTTACTAGACTGCACCCAATCTGTAGCAAACTGGTTTGTATATGGATCAATGGTTCTACCATAGTTAAATTGATGGTAGGCATTTCCATTTATCGATGGTAAGAACTGTCCTTTTGATTGTAGCACATTTTCATCAGCAATTTCCACATCTAATCTACTTTGTTTGATCTGTAGATTATTGGTCAATGCATATTCAATACATTTTTCTAAACTCCATGTTTCTTGCGAAAATGAAACCACTGGGAGTATAAATATAAGACATGCTAAAATGTGTGTTCGCATATTCGAGGGTTTATTCAAAGGTAGACGAATAACCCTCATTCGATTCAGGAATTGAACCAATGGAATGTTTTGACCGTAGCTGGTGAATAAAAAGTATAACTGGTTTTAGTTTAATTCGAGCTGCTGATCTTTTTGCCTCTTTCTAAACAAAATTGTACCCACAACAATGATGATAATGTATGGGAATCCCATTAGGTATAAAATTCCGTTGTTAAGCCCTTGCCCTAAGTTGTCTGCATTGTTTTGAACAACTGCTCTACACATGGAGCATTGAGCTTGTAATTGTACGATGTTTAGTAGAAAAATAGCCGTAAGAATGAGCGCCTTTTTCATGATCCGTAATATGGAGATAAGAATATAAACACTAAAACACCTGTAAAGGTAACGTACAACCACAAAGGATAAGTAAACCGAACTAACTTTTTGTGTTTAGCCACATCACCAATATACCCTCTGTAATAAGCTAAAAGGATAAATGGTAATGATATTCCTGCTAACAATATGTGTGTAATCAAGATAAAGTAGAATAGGCCTTTCATATCGCCACCGTAAGATGTATCGCCACTGAAGTAGTGATTTAAAACATATGACAATAGAAATAAAACAGAAATCACCATTGCAGCTGTATTCAGCTTTTGGTGCGTAGATACCATCTTGTTTTTGATAGCCATTAATGACCCTATTAACAAGAAGAAGCAAGTACCATTGAACAAAGCATTAAGAGCAGGAAGGAATTTCACAAAACCTGGAACTGAATCTGCTTGTGGAAGTTCATGTAAGATAATTACCAAAGCATAAACCACAGCTGTAAATATCCAAATACAGTATATCACACGCTTATCTGCTTGAACCTTAGCCATAATTTTAAATTTTATTTCGTACTACGATAAAATGAAAATCTCAATGCTTTTACAACATCAATAGCAGAGTTAGTTTCGATGTATTGTAAACCGTCAAACTGACCTCTTATGTGTCTGTCTTCGTCTAAAACTACCAAACTTCTTGGATTTGGTTCTTGAAGCTTTAGATCATCAACCAAGAAAGTTTCCCAGCTTGAATTTGCCAATCGAACTACTTTCCATTTTTCAGATTTACCCATGGCATATTCAGATAACTCGTCTATTGCTTGCCAAGTATCTGCTGAGTCAATTAGTACGGTAACAAGAGTAACCTCAGGTTTATCGTTAAACCTATCGTAAAGTTTCCCCATTTGCTCTAAAACACGATAGTTTTCATTGTAACAACTCGTGCAAAAGAAATGAAGAATTAAAATTTGATCGTTGTAAGCTTCCCAACCGAAAGTGTTGTTTTCTGAATCAATAAACTCAGTGTTGGGAACTGTGTAGTAAATAGTGTCGGGAATATCTCGTTTTATGAAATTCTCTGGATCAACTTGACGGGGGCCATAAAAAGGAACACGGGCAATGTTCTGTTTGCCCGTGCTCAGAATAACATAAAATAAGGATGGAAAAACCAATATGGTTAAAAGCAGTAAAGCCTGCTTAACTTTCTTATTCATCTTAGCCCATTGTAATCCATGAAGCTTCACCAAAGAGGATAAATAGTAGATAACAGATAAAGCCAATGTATGGCGCAATTATCAAATATCTCAACCATTTACGCTCGTCTCCAAGGTGCATAAATACCATAACGATATAACCTGCTTTCAACAAGGTTAAACCGATGTAAGCCAACTTAATTGCTGTCCATACACCTGAATCTGCACCAACAACAGTTTTAGACAAGAAAATACCCATGACAACTTCAACTGTTGTAACAACAGTTAAAATCAATGTCACCATCCATATCTTCTTACGAATTTTCTTTCCTTCTTCTTCGCTGTGATGTGCGTCTAAAGAATATTCAATGATATCGTCTCTTTCCATTTTTAAAAGCTTAATTCGGTTCGGATAATTAGATCAAATAGAAGAAAGTAAATACGAATACCCATACAAGGTCGATAAAGTGCCAGTAAAGACCAGCTTTCTCTACCATTTCGTAGTGACCTCTTTTTTGGTAAACACCTTTCAACACGTTTAATAAGATGATGAAGTTTAAAATTACACCACTTAATACGTGTGTTCCGTGGAAACCAGTAATAAAGAAGAAGAAATCAGCATATAACTGATGTCCGTATTCGTTTCTGTGCAAGTTAGCACCTTGTACAAATTCAGACTCAGCTTTGATTTGATCAGCTTGAGCACCTGAAACAATATCACCAGATTTCATTTCAAGGTTACCATCTTCTAATAATGTTGCTGTTGTTCCATCTGCTAAACGGTAAGATCCGTACTCAGAACCTGAGATGAAAGTTGACCACTCCCATGCTTGAGAACCTAAGAAGATTGCACCACCAAGAACTGTAAGAGCTAACCACTTAGTTACATCTTTTTTGTTCATACGGTGACCTGCTTCTACAGCTAATACCATAGTTACAGAACTCACAATTAGGATGAAGGTCATGAACGCCACATATAACAATGGCAAGTGCGTATGGTGCACAAATGGGAAGTGAAAGAATACTTGTTCACTGACAGGCCATACATCAGCGAATTTAATTCTCATAAAACCTAAGGCTCCTAAGAATCCACCGAATGTTAATGCATCGGAGATTAAGAAGAACCACATCATCATTTTACCGTAGCTGACGCTGAAAGGTGATCTACCACCACCCCAAAGTACTTTTGCGTCTATTGCTTTAGAAGCTTCACTTGCCATTTCTAAATAAGAGTTTTCTAGTGTTGTGCAATGTTAACGAATAAATAGTAAAAATAACAGTAAAAAAATCCAGAGCGCATCAAGGAAGTGCCAGTACAATGACGTTAGCCTCAAGCCTAAATGCTCTTCGGAAGTATACTTATTTTTAGTTGCCTTGTAATAGGATACAAATAGTGCAATCATGCCAGACACGATGTGTACTAAATGTGCTCCTGTAATGATGTACATGAATGATGAAGAAACGTTAGTTCCTACAAAGTATAAACCTTGATCCATCATGTAATCGTAGGTATAGACCTGAGAAATTACAAATCCAAAACCTAATATTATTGTAGCTAATAAGCCCTGTTTAATTCGGTTGAAGTTGTTGTTCTTTACTCCCGAGTTTGAGTAATACAACGTAATACTGCTTAATACAATGATTAGGGTACTGATGAAAAAAGGCGTTGGCATATCAAACGTTAGCCAGTTTGCATCAGCCTGTCTAACGATGTAAGCACTTGTAAATGCTGCAAACACCATGAAGATGCTCACCATCCCTAAAATAAGAAGTGGCACCGCTACTTTATAGCGTGTTATTCTCTTTTCTTCTAAACTTACCTGTTGTGCATTATCTAACATGATTCCTTAGATTTTATCTAACCACATTGCAATTTGAACTACGGGTAGGTAAACAAACGATGCGAACATCAATCCCATCGCTGATTTGTCATCGAGATTTTTGTAGAGTTGATAGGCTTTCCAAGCGTAATAAGCGCCACAAATCAAAATTACAACAGCTGAAATTTGACCTGTAATTCCGAAGAAGTAAGGCAATAAGCTAATTGGAATTAAGAACAGCGTGTATAATAATGACTGGATTGCAGAAGATGAATCTTTACCTCCTGGTGAAGGCAATAAATAGAATCCTGCTTTTGCATAATCATCATATAATTTCCAAGCGATAGCCCAAAAGTGAGGGAATTGCCAAATAAATTGAATCACAAACAACAACCCTGGTATTAAACCAAACTCACCAGTTTCAGCAACATAACCTAACATTGGTGGAATTGCTCCTGGAAAAGCTCCAACAAAAACAGCAAAAGGTGATACACGTTTCATTGGAGTATAAATTCCAACATACATGATCAATGCCATTGCACCTAATAAACCACTAAGAGGATTGAGTGCAAACCAAAGAATGGATATACCAGCAACGCCCATTATTAAAGCTAAAATCATAGCTTCAAAAACAGACATATCACCAGAAGGAAGTGGACGAACACTGGTTCTATCCATCATTTTATCCAAGTCTTTTTCTAAAACTTGGTTAAAACCATTTGATGCACCAGTAACTAAAAAACCACCGATAACTAACCACAAAAATTTGATCCAGTTGATTTGATCAGCAGCCATAAAATAGCTTACTCCAGCAGAAAAAACCACCAAAGTAGCTAAGCGCATTTTAGCAAATGCAGCGTAAGCTCTGATTTTTTGGACAACAATGTCCTTTACCGTAACGGAGTTTGTGTTGGTATAACTCAATTTTGGTTCGAATGATTGATCGGCAAATGTAGCACATCCATTGAATTGGCACTAACCCAACTTGCCAGAAATATATCAGAAATCGCCATATTGATTAAAAATCCCCATTCGGATTCCGAGAGATGCCATGAATGAGCGCGGGTGCAATGTTGATGAGCGATCTTGATCCCAAACAGATAAACTCCCCTCTAACATCAAGTTAGACTTTGAACTCAACAACCATGAAACGTATAATTTAGAATAATGCGTGGTGTAGGCTATACCTTGCCCCACTTCATTTCCATATTCCGAGTTGTGTAAATCGTTTGAAAGAAAAATATTTGATCCATTATTATCTGTTGGATCTTGTGGATCATCCATTCCTTGTTGTCTGTATACGTACTTGTACTCAAAATACCATCTATTACGGTGATAGTTTGCTAAGAACACAGCTTCCCAAAAATTAGCTCCAGAAGGGTGCGCTAAAGGCTCATTGTAATGCCCATATGCTTGTTGAGGGTTTTGATGCGAATAGGTAAACGGACGAACGTAATTTCCCTCTGCCTGAAGTGATAGACCTTCTTTTCCAAATGCATCTCTGTATTTTACACCAAGCTGAGCGGCATATTTATTACCCCACCATCCACTTCTACTCCTTAGCTCATCAATTTTAAACTCATCAAAAACAATTTGACTGTATAACTTGATCTTGTTGCTAACTCTGTAATTCACACCACCTCCAAGAAGTACATTATCTGGAGAACCAATTGAAAATTCAGCTGGCCTGTAAAATATAACGGGATTGAGATAGGTAACATCAAATCCTCTTCGAACCAAACTATCTTGCTCTTGCCAAACCACAGCCTCAAAAACCTGAACATTTAATCGCTTGGTGATATTCCAACTTACGTGGTGAAATGCCGTGTACTTCCCGTTAAAAGAACTTGGTGCATTCTCGATTTGATAAATATCTTTCATGTAAGCCCACATGATCGAATATTTAATTTTCCAAAACTCCGCTGTAATTTTCAAATAGTCGTAGTTGAAGGCAAAATCACTCAACATCATTGTTCTGTAGCCCTCGCCCCAGAAATTTTTTCCTCTACCCAGTTGAAAGTTGAAATGATCATCAGGAGAATAGCTGATATAACCGGTAGAATTTCTATAATGATATCCCCAATCTGTTGCGTGAGCAAAACCTTGCCCAGGAATAACTTGATTGTTGAAGGCGTAGTTTCTGATGTATAATGGATAGATGGAATGTGATCGAATTAAATTCAAATTTACATCTAGCTTACTGCCAACAAAAGCTGAAAAATTTGCACCAATTGATGTCTCAAAAGTTCCTCCATCATTGTAATCGGATTCAAAACCTGATACAAATGAGAAAATTGGAAAAGCACTTAATTTAATTGGAGTATTCGATTCTTTATTGAAAGTGAATTCGGGTACGTACTTATCAAGAAAAATGTCACTTCCATAAGTTGATTGATACCATGCATTAGAATCAACATCTTTAACTCTAAATGGGCGAATACTGGTGTGCACTGGCGACCCCAGTGTATCAACCTCATTCATGATTGAATAGTTGACACTTTTGTACAATGGCACATAATGATGTTGGGCCTGAACTATGCTTGAAAAGCAAAACAGAGCTATAAGTACAACGTGATATTTCAGGTTAAAAACTCCCATTTATAAATCGTAATAGTAGTTTGAAATGGATGTTCTGAAACCAAAATAAAACCACTGAGTTGCTTCAACTGTTGAGAGGCTACTTTCACGAAGCATTCCTCCTGCATACACATTAAAGTTGTAGCGTGGATTAAATAAATAACCAACTTCTCCATTGAATATGGTTATATCCTGGCTGGATCTTGAGATCAAATTTGCTCTCGCTTGCACAAAAAAGTTACGATAAGTATATCTTAAAACTCCAACAAACTCATTCGATTCATCACCTTGTACAAATGCCAATGGCTGACCAAAATGATACAAATCCGTTTGTCTAGATCTATCACCATATGCTTCTTCAGCACTGTTATATTCTGCCTGAAGATACAATCCATTTACGCCTAACACATCAAAAAGCTTTACTCCTATTTGATATCCTGACAAAGACTCATTGGCATACAAAAGTTGACCATATGCTACATAATTCTCAAATGGACTATACATGGCATTCAACCCTATGTATCCACGATTCAATGTATCACCAACATCTACAAAAGAACTTAAAAATGGAATTGGGCTATAGAATAATGGCTCTTGCGGTAACGTGCCCAAACTATCATCCCAATGCTGCCACATAACAACCTCTGAAATTCCAATCTCAAACTTTTTGGAAGGTTTAAAACTGATATATCTGATGTTAGATTGTTTGCGTTTGTAAAGTGCTTCGCTGTTCAGTGTTCTATCAGATCGCTCTCTTTCTTGCATCATTGCGAAACTGGTTTCGTAGTGCAATTTATGATCGAACAATTCTATTGAAGCTCTTAAAAATGGATAGTTAAACGCGTTATCTGATAGCAAAACCGATCTATAACCATGACCAATAAAAAGCTTGTCGTGCCCAAATTGAAAACCGAGGTTTTTAGTGGCCTGATAATGAACAACACCAGAAACATTGTTATAATCAAACCCGTCATTATCTAATCCTTTGTATGGGCCTTGACCTGGAATTACTCCAATAGACCTTGTAGCATTTGTCAAGTAAGATGGGAAATAAGACTGATTCTCGTAAAACGAGGAATAAAATGAAACCTTATCTGTAATGTATCCTTGAATTTGAACTCCACGCGTATTTGTTGTTAGCAACGATGATGAAGTATCGTTTAAATCTTGACCTCCTTGAAAGTTAAAAAGTGCATCAGCCCAAATTCTAAAATCTTTGCCTTCTGCACGGAGTAAGTGTTCTTGAAATACTTTTCGCCCTATTAACTTTTGCTTAGACTGTCTATTGTATTTGGTGTTATACCAAGATTTGTAGGCAGTATCTTGGTTAACAGTCATTCTAACTGGACCAATACCAATGTGATTGACTTGACTTGTATCAGCATACATCCACTGACGTCTTTCCCAACCAAAATCATGATTTTGAGGAGTAAACACCTGCTGTGCAAATGCTGAAATGGATGAGAATAGAATTACAAACGTCAGGAAATTACGCATACAATAAATCTGGGCTAAAAGTATTGTTTTTGGTCGGGGTACAGTGCACTTTCTAAATTACTAGCTAAGCTACTGGCACCAATTCGAAATAACTTTGGAGTCATCCAAGCGTGTCCTAAAACTTTAAAGACAATATTTCTATACAATAAAGCATCTTCAACAGTTCGTATACCACCAGCTGCTTTAATTCCAACTTTGCGTCCAGATTCTTTTATAGCTAAACACATGGCATAGAATGCGGCAGGTGTTGCACCGTGTTTTCCTTTTCCTGTTGATGTTTTAATGAAATCAGCGCCAGCTTCTATTGATATACGAGATGCTTTTTCAACCATTTCTAAATCAGCAAGATCACACTCCTCTAAAATTACTTTTAGGTGAATACCCTGACCACAAACTGCCTTTATCTGGCTAATTTCATCTTGTACCTGATCATATTTACCAGCATTAAATAAGCCACGATTTATTACCATGTCTATTTCATCTGCTCCAGCTTGAATTGCCATTTTAACCTCTGTGAGTTTAACCTCAAGAAAGGTTTGACCTTCGGGAAATCCAGTTGCAACACAGGCTACTCTAACATTAGATGGTACTTCCATCTTAGCATGCATAACCCAATTTGGATAAACACAGACAGCTGGAACCGTATAACCATGATCTCCTTCAAACATCCTTGTTGCAGTAGTAAATTCAGAAATTATTTGCTGGTTATCAGTACTATTTAATGAAGTTAAATCGATATACTGGATTAACTCTTTCAGAATATCTGGTGATATTTCTGTTTGAACTGAAGCCAGTTCATCCAATCCTTTTTTAACTGTTGCTTCCATAGGTATTGCGTATAAAAAAAGCCCAATCGAAAACCGATTGGGCTTGTAAAATTATGATAGATCTTGATATTATCTCAATACAAATCGAATTGGTAAGTTGTATTGTACACGTACTGGCTTACCACGTTGCTTACCAGGACTCCATTTAGGCATGTTTTTTACAACACGAACAGCTTCCTCATCACAACCTCCGCCAATACCGCGAAGAACACTAACGTTTTGGATTGAGCCATCTTCCATAACAACAAAAGTAACGTATACAACACCTTGTGTACCCATGTCTTTTGCCATTGCTGGATATTTGATTGATTTACCCAAGTATTCAAAAAGCTTAGCTTCACCACCAGGGAAAGAAGGCATATCTTCAACAATACTGAAGATTTCAGGTTCTGCAACCTCTTCTTCTTCAACAATCTCGATGATTTCTACTTGAGTATCTTCATCTACTTCCGTATCTTCAATCTCAAGCTCTTCTTCAATCTCAACGTCATCTTCAACAATTTCTATAACTGTTGTTTGTGGCGGTGGGGGCGGTGGGGGTGGCGGTTGCTGTTGAGTAATAGGAATCATTTCTTCCTCTTCTAGCTCAATTACAACTTGACCTAAATCTTTAACCGTTTGATCAAAGATTTTCCACTCAAATGATACCAAGATCATAGCCAAGCCAAAAACCAACCCTACTAAAAAGAAAAGCGGTTTCTTTTTTTCTACGTCTACTTCTGGATTTTTCTTTTGCTCCATTTGTATTTTTCTTGATTTTGGAGATTGCTAAAGTACGAACTATTTCGAACTGTAAAAGCCTTCTTGAATACTTAAACCAATTTTAATGCAATTTCTTAAACGCTTCTTGATTGATAAGATTACATCTGATGGTATTTTATAGGTAAATTAAATCGCTGCCTTACAGTTCTACCGCCCTGTTTTGCTGGCTCCCATGCTGGCATACTTTCAACTACATCGAGAATCATTTTATCAACTCTGCTATTTACACCACGCAAAATTTCAATTTGGGTTGGGTTTCCATGTTCATCTATTACAAATGTTACATAGATAACATAGGAATCGGTTAAATTGAATTTCTTGAAATCTAACTTTTCACTTAAATATTTAAACATTTCAGCTTCGCCACCTATAAATGTTGCAGGATGTTCAGCGTAAATAACTGTTGGTATTTCTTCCTCTACAGGTTTTTCATCTCCCATACCTATGATGGGAATATCAGTATTGGGATCAACAACCGGCTCAATTGGATCCTTCGGTAGTGGATCAGGATCTGGCTGTGGAACCGGCTCAGGTGTTGGTTGTGGCTGGGGTTTAACCTTTGGTTGAGGAATGTCAGGTATCTTCTCGATTTTTATGGCGATCAAATCTTGATCCATTTCATCAACGGTTATATCAGTAAAGTCATCAAAACTTTCTACATCATAAAAAGTTTTGTATTCGAAGGCTGACAAGGTAACACTCAGGGCAGAAATCAACCCGATTAGAAAAAAAAGCGGTCTTTTCTTTTTTAAGTTTTCATGACCATGTTTTTGAATAGACATAAGCACAAGTATTAGATTATTAAGAATAATTGCTCGGCTCAACGAATTGAGCGACAGCACATGCATTATGTACTGTTGGCTTAGAAGTCTATTACCTGGGTAACTAATGATAGTTTCTCGGTGCACCAAACACCAGATAAAAAACTGCTGCTGCTAATAAGCTTCCTGATAAATTGGCCAAAAAATCAATGAAACTCATGCTACGAGAAACAAATACCGTGCCTTGAAGTAGTTCAACACCAATCCCAACTGATGCTGATATAAAGAAAGCCTTTAGAACGGGGCTTTTTCCTTTTCCTGAAAATTGTTTAAACCTCACGTTGGCTATAGAGAGCAACCACGTGAAAACGAAGTATAAAACAAAATGGACGACTAAATCGAAGCCGTCCACTTGTTTGTTATTTAGTTCAGACTGTGGCAAAAAAGAAAGCACTAAAATAAGTGCCAACCACAATACTGAAAAGGCATATGATTTTATAAAAATCAAGCGCCAACCAATTCTTTATAATCAGCAGCACTCATTAATCCATCAACTTGTGATGCATCATTCATTGCTACTTTAATCATCCAACCTTCACCGTAAGGATCGCTGTTTACTAGTTCTGGAGCATCTTGAAGTGCTTCGTTTACCTCAGTTACTTCACCAGAAACAGGTAAAAACAAATCTGAAACAGTTTTTACAGCCTCAACAGTACCAAATACTTCTTCAGCATCTAATGTTTCGCCTTCTGTTTCAATCTCAACATATACAATATCTCCAAGCTCACCTTGAGCAAATTCAGTAATACCAATTGTAGCTGTATCACCATCTATACGAACCCATTCGTGGTCTTTTGTGTATTTAAGTTCTTCTGGAAAATTCATTTTATCTGATTTTGCCCCAAAGATAATTGCTTTTAGGAAGCTTACAATTTCAAAATTCAGCTATTAGCTTAATGTGAATCGAATACTAAATCCAAAGTCTGTTGTTGCAGTGGGGAATGATGTTGAAATTCGAGGCGTAGTAAGTAATCTATCGAAATACATTTGAATAGTAAGCTTGTTGCTTAATTTATAGTTTGCCGTCAATTTTAAACTTAATATTCGTTGGCCTGATGTTGCCTCGTTTGGCCTGTTTTGAGTATCCAGTTTACGCAAGATTGTGTAGTTATCTCTGATACTGAAATCACCACGAGTGGTTAAGTCACTTTGAATTTTATTTCGTTTAGACTTAAGCGTAAATGGTAATGGAACCTGCTTGAATGTATATCCTAGCCCAACAACATACTCATTTGCTCTTACCTCAGTTACTTGAGCATTTGTTAAACTTAGTGATAACGTTCTATCTCTAATGAATTCTACCTTGGTGATTAAACTATTGTTCCAAGTTAAATCGATATTCATCAGCGGGCTAAATGACTCGCGAATTGTTACTGTTTGATAATTGTACTCAGCCAAGAAATTACTCTGGGTAACAGGATCTCTTTCGCTGGTGTATCCCTTACCCTCTGGATCACTATAATCAACATTTGATGTGAAAGACGAAACACTATATATTGATCGATAGCCGTGGCCTATTGTTACTGTTTTAAAATGCTTTTTAAAGAACTTTAGCTTACTCAAGCCCGTGTAGGTAACCCTCCAATTTGGCATTGGAATTTTGTTGAGTGCATTCAAACTAGTTGAGCCAGCACTATTACCCGAATATGCAGCAAGAAATGCTGGTATCAATACATCAGGGTGAGTGGGGCCATAACCATCGTAATAGGTTCCTTCATAAACTGTAGAATCACTCACATAAAGTCCTTCAGAATATTCATTTTCAGCAGCTAATCTTTGAGATATTACCTGTCTATTTTCTGAGAACTGCTCAAAAGTACTGTTTACGTAATTGTCTTGATCTTGAACGAAAGCAGTTCTTATAGACATGAAAGTAACCGTGAAGTTACCCGTTGTAATTGGGCTCTCTCTTAAGAACCTGTTGTAATAAACTCCTTCATCTAGGTCAAGGGTATCGTACCACCTATTAAACGTTGAATAGCTTTCACCGTAATCCCAGTCGGCTGTAAGCTCAATTCGTAAATCTTTAATTGGCTCAATGTTAACCCTAAAATTAGCTTGCTCCGAATAGGTTTCGGTGTACATTTTATTGAAGGTCTCCTCTTGAACAAGCCAATCCCGTTGCATGGCATGATCTAAGAAGTTCTGATTGCCTGTACCAAAATTATCTTGCTGACCAACTAAAAACCCTAATCCCGGTGACGAAAAGTCTGGACTACTACCCAACAACCTTGACGAAGGCTTATACCCAGGAAGCATAATGCCTTGATTTACAGAATAACTAGCAGACGCATTTTTAACCATCATTAGCAGTTTTCCAATGTGATCAATTACACGCATTTCGTCTTTATCTTTTTCTTTTTTCTTTTTGGTATTAGTAGAGTCACTAGGGTTTGTTTCTGGCTCCTTCTTGGCCTTTTTCTTGCCCCTATTTCTTTCAGCAAGCCTACTTTTCCTGTTAACTTCTCTAAAGAACTTCGATTTATTGTACAAACTAACAAAGTTGAATGAAGCATTCACTTGCCATTGTTGCGAGTTTTGAATCGTATTACCCAGAGAATCTGCAGAAAATGCTGCTCGCTCCCAATTGTATGTACTTCCATATCTCACCGTTGAATTGATCCAATCTGTAAAAGGAATTTTATTGAGAGGAACCGTATAGGTTAAATTGGTTGAATGATTATAGTTGGTGTTTGTACCAAGATTAGCAACATTGTTCCAAACAGAATCTTTCCAATGTTCGTATTCATCTTCATAAAAACGTCTATTTACTGGTCCGTTTGGCTCTTCAATTAAAGCTACATTATTAGCTGTGAAATCAAGCTTTAAAGCTCTACTCAAATCCCAACGCAAAGAGTACTGACGGTTCCAGTTAAACGATTTATTGTAGAAAGGCTCTGTTTCAGCCACAATACCTGGCTGGTTATTTCGAATTTTCTGTTCGTTATAAACCCTATTTATATTGGTGGTAAAGCTATACTGCTTAGGTATTAAATAAAAGTTGAAATCTCTAATCAACCTTAAGTACTTCGACTTCCTAAATGGCTTCATTTTAGCAAAGGGTTGATAATTCTTAGGACTTGCTGAGTAGTTATATGTCAACCCACCTCTATATGTTTTAGTTGTGTTGTATTCGGTATTAAAATCTCGCTTATACTGTTCTGCATAAGATAGTGTTGCAGATAAATTTGAAACATCGTAAAAACGAGTTTTCTTTTCTGGGTTTGTTTTCTCTTTTCTAACGTTGGTGAAATTGATACTCTTATTGATCTCTCTTGTTTCTTGCACTCTTCTTACCGAATCTTGCATATCTTCATCGGTATAACTTTCATTTAGATAGTCGTCAAATTCAATATCAGGAGACAATGGGGCATATTGTGGCTTACTAACCATTTCTGAATACCCAACGTAAGTAGGAATTTTGATTCCTGTTTCTTCTGGAAGAAATTTACCTAAGTCTATGTTTGCAGCAAAATCAAATTGTTGGATAGTCTCCATTTGACGCTCGCTCACCTTATCCTCAATCTGTCCCCATCCTGGTGTACTCATTGCACCAGAAACTGAAACTGTTGCCAAATCTGCCAATTGAGTCGTCATTTGAGCAACTGCAGCCCACCCAGCTCTACTATTAAAATCAGACAACCTCAGCTCATTAAACCAAACCTCTGTACATTTCGGAAGAGCATCATCAGTACCACCGGGAATAGCCTTTGGGTTACGAATACCAAGCATTGCTGTTTTAACCGTATTAAGGTTAGGATTACCAACTACATACACTGTAGCTCTACCGTCAGCATAGGCGTATCTTGTGCTCGTTGTAACATCTTCAGGGTTTGCAATTGCAGCGCGATTTCTACTTGTTTTTGCGGCTTGAAGGACATCAAAATCTATTTCGATGTTATTTTCCTCTGGCCAAACCTGTTCTCTTGCTGAATTACTGCTATTTGAATATTCGCCATCAGGCGTTATAACCAACGGAATTTCATATTCGTAATAGTTATTTGTAAAGTCTGAACCTAGCCGTATAAATGCCGTAACCTCTCCATCTTGGACAGGAGTTGCACCATTGCTGGATTCTGCATGGACAAACATTTTGAGCTTGCCATAATTCCGTATATCTAAATCAAGTGATTTGTATGCCGCCCGGGCATCACCGTCTCTTAACCCACAGACACTTGCTGAAAGAGATTGCTCATTTAATTGCTGTAAATTAGTTGTACCAACATTTATTTCTCTTTCAATTCCCGGAGGGAGTACGTAGTTTACAGGCTGTTTGTCGCTATTCTCTTCGATGTTTACAGCTTGAACTACAAAAGAAGTTGATTCATCTTCTTGAATATAATCACCCGGACTCTCTAAACTTCCTTCATACCTTCTCCACTCACCACGTACAAGTTCTAATCTGGCAAAACGTAATACTAGTGGGTGTTCAAATCCTTTCATGAACATACGCATGAATCGGATAGATCTGAAATCAGCAATATTATTTATCGACTGTCCATCGCTAACAGGAATTCTGAATAAGTACCAATCAATATCTCTTACTCGGCCATCAGGGGTTTGTCTTTGTGTTTGCTGAACATCAACTATGTAGTTATTCCCCACGTTTGAAGGATTAATTTGTTCAGGTGAAAAATCTACTTCATACTGCCAATAAGACTCTGCTTCATCAAGGTTATTATCCTGGTTAATATCCTCAACCGTAGGTCGAGTAGATCCAACAGCTGCGCCAGCTGTAGTTCCATCATTGATTGGTGAGTTACCGTCTGGGTTATTGTAATCTTTATAACGGGTTAAGATATCTGCTTGTTGAGCATCAAATGCATTGTCTAAATAAAACCTAAAGTTATCTTGAGAAGGATCACTTGCAATATTTGAATTGGGAGCAACAGTTGCTAGTTGACTTAAATAATCATCGAAGAAAGCAACCTCTTCTGCCGTTCTTAAACCATCTAATCCAACATCTTGATATTGACGAGCATCAGGTTCGTTATCGAATGCATACACATAACTTTGTCCAGGTGTATATCTTCCGTAGGCACTTACAAATTGCTCTGTGGTAACATCTGATGCTTCAGTTGGCAATAAGTTCTCATACATTATTTGCCCATCTTTCTGCACATCTTCAGAAACAGTACCTAAATTAAAATAAAGCTTACCAGCATCATTGTTTGCATTTGTCAAATCTTGGTAATCTTCGTTGAAAGGATCCATTACCCAAAACTGAATATACTCGATGTTTGCGTCTAAGAAATCTTGTTGAGTAATTTGCCTTTGGATACCTGCCCAACGCATATCAGGTTGTTGCAACGTTCCATCTGGATTCACACCATAACCATATTGTGTTCCGTTAACATCATATCCAGTTGCATCGTAATTATACGGACCTTTTTCGCTCGGATAGTACGCTAAATCTAACGTATTAACATTTTGAAGCTGGAAATTTGCAGCTTGACGATTTGGGAATACCTCATCTAAAGGAACCCTTCTCATAAAGTGATTAGATTGCATAGCCTGATCATTTTGAATATGATCGGGTGTTCTTACATCGTTTTGCCAAAAACTCTGATCAATGCTATACCAAGCTAATTTTGCACGGTTGAAACCTGTTGCTAGATTGTTAGATAAAACAGCCTCAGGGAATAAACTATTTTGACCTTGTGGAATTGATGCATGAGTCCAATATTGATATGATCTTAAATCAATAGTACTCTGGCTTCCCTCAAAGTCATCTATATATGCGTTTCCATCATCTCCAATAGCTCTGTTGTGACCCGGTATTAATTGAGCAAACTCACCAGTAACTTGTACTGTAGATTTTTCTTTCGTATCAATAAATGGTATTTTATCTACCATTCGCGTTATAAATGCAGACTCTGTGGTGTATGTACCATCAACCCCCCACATGGTATTACTCATAGGCTCTTCACCCACATTTACCTTTTGCGTGAGCGGCCTTTCGTTTAAGTGCATGATTGTCGCACCTAACTTAAAGTCTTCACTAACTGTATAATCAAATCGATTACCTATTAAGGTCTTGGTTTGGATATTGAAAAAAGCATTACTCTCTAACGAAATATTGATTGAAGTACCAGATTCTAGTAAACCTTCATTGATGATTTTTACTCTACCCAAAGTGTAATCAACGGTATAATCCACATTCTCTGTTAGCGTTCTACCACCTGCCGTAACTTGAACTGATCCTTCTGGAATATTAAGCGCATTCAAAGAAATCTCGCTACTTGAAGAACTTTGATATTGCCCTTTGATAGTATACCTGTTTTTGTCTGGATATCTAACCTGAGCATTTGTTTTGGTATTTGTATACAAACTATCAAAAGCATATAAGTCACCCAAAGTAGGATCTTGGAGCTTTTCTCTTAAAGTTTGACCAAACGGTTCGAGTGTTGGGAAATAAATCCGACCGTTATTCGGGTTAATTGTTGGAATATAATTTCCACTTGTAGGTAAGAAATCGAATAATCCATCTCGATTACGTCTCTTGTTAACGTCTAGACGATCTAAATCAACTACTTGAATTAATGGTCTACCATTTACATCTGGAGGCCCATCTGGCAGGTAGTTAGTTTCTACGCCTCGTTGCTGATCTAAGTACCAAATATCTAGTCTAAAGTCCTGCTCTTGAACCTGATACGCACTTAAAGAATACACGTTCTTCATCATCAAATCCCACATGGGGAATTGTGTGTTTAACTGTGTACTCTTCAGCATTTTAGTATAGAGAGCTTGACCTTCTTGCACATCGGTTGAGAACTCCCCAACTTGATAAGTTCTACCTCTGTAAGTATACTGATATGATACGGCTAATACCTGATTAGGCTGTAAAGAGGTGTTGACACTAATATATCCTAATTGAGGATGAAAATAGTATTCGCTCTCATCCAGTTTTCTGGCTAACCCAATTTTATGATAATCGACTCTTGAAAGGTTTCCTTGATTATCAAGCTCTGTACTTGCGTTCAAAAAGCCCCTTACAACTTGATTATTTCTAATGCTACTATACAAGCTATTGGAATTGTTGTCTGCTACACCTCGGTTAGCTGCATTAACATTAATGTTACCATTTCCAGCCTGATTGTATAAATGGTCTGCGTCTCCTTCACCCAAATCTTGGAAAGCAATCACATCACGAGTATTCTGTGTTATGTTGCTTGTGTTGGTTACCCAAACTTCAATTCTGGTGATGTTAATATTTGAAGTTACGTATGGAGGTGAAGCGGTAGCTTCTTCATAATTATCTCTAAAGAAATGCCCAACAAAATAGTGTTTGTTCTCTTCGTACTCATCAGCACCAATTTCAAACTCTGTAATCTGAGCACCGCCTTTTACTTCTATTTCTGAACGTTGACCACGTTGCTGAGAAAATACAGTTGTTACATCAAGTCGGCCAAACCTCAACTGTGTTTTAACACCAAACAAACTTTGTGAACCACGAATCAATTGTGTACTCAATGGGAAGGTTACGTTACCAGCCTCTATATCTTGTAAGATATCATCCTCATCACCAGTGTAATCAACTTTAACTTGATTTTCAAAATCAAATGTTGCTTCAGTGTTGTAGTTGGTTGTTAATTGCAGCTTTTCTCCGATGTTTCCAATTACATTCAACTGTATACGTTGATCAAAATCAAACACAGTAATACGTCTTTGATTTAATGGTAAGGCTGGATTTTCTGTGCGAGATATATTAACACCAAAAACCAATTCTGCTGAACCTGATGGACGAATGTCAATCGTATTTCCACCAAAAATGCGATCGAAGAATTCACTTTCAACCTTCACTGGTGGAATTTCAAATCCGTTTTCTTTATTAAACTCGTTTTCGGTACTTACTTTACTCTTCCAATAATCTTGAAGTGACTGATTGTAATTGTAATCATTGTACTCGTCAAAAGTCATGTAGTTCTCTGGACGATACTCCATGTCATCGCCTAAAGATTGCTTATAGTAGTAATTTCCTGTTTCAGGATCGTAATAAAGTTCTTCACTGATATTATCAGGATTCTCGAGATTAAATGGAGACTCCTGTTGATTGAATGGGGTATTCGACTGATCTTCTATCGGATATTGCAATTCAACTTTATTTGAATCTGGATCCGTAGAATCAGCTGCTGCCCAATAGGCTATATGTTCCTCGTCCGAAATTGGATCAATAGAGAATGCATCCAAAATGGGATAGAAAACAAAAGCACTTATGAGAAATGCGATATGGCCGGTAAATCGCGTCTTCAACCTGGTTTAAGCTTCTTTAGTAATTCGGTGGCTTACAGTTTTTTAAGTGCTGACTTAACTAATTCTTCAACACCTAGTTTTTCATCTTTTAGGAGCAATGTGTCTAACACCTTATTCGCTTGAATACGGTCAAAACCCAATGCAACCAGTGCACTTAACGATTTGGACTTAGCCGTATTGTGTGCAGTAAATGATATTTCTGAAACAGACTCTTCTTTACCCAGTTTGTCTTTCAAATCTAGAATGACACGCTGGGCTGTTTTTGCTCCAATTCCTTTAATAGATTTTAACAGGTTGACATCTTCATTTACAATAGCACTTCTCACTTCATTGGGAGATAGTGATGACAACATCATTTGTGCTGTTGCCGTACCAATGCCAGATACGGTAATTAACTGACGAAATACGTTTCTTTCATCAGTCGTACAAAAACCAAAGAGGTTATGTGCGTCCTCTTTGATTTGTACGTGAGTTAAAATTTTACAAGCTTCAGAAGACGGTAATTGACTATATGAATGCAAAGAAATATTGACATAATAGCCAATTCCATTACACTCTATCACCACGTAAGATGGTGTTTTTTCAATGAGTCTTCCGTTTAAATACTCAATCATTATCTTTTACACTTTGTGCCTGCACTGCTGCAATTGACACCATGTTTACTATTTCTCTTACTGAGCTTCCCAATTGCAATACTTGGAAAGATTTTTTCATCCCTAGTAAAACAGGACCAATAGAATCAACCTTACTCATTTCTTGAATCAACTTGTAAGCAATGTTACCAGATGAAAGATTCGGGAAAATAAGTGTGTTGACTTTTTTATCGACTAAATGAGAGAATGGGAATACTTCTTTTAAAAGATCTCCATTCAGCGCGAAATTAGCCTGAACATCACCATCTACAATAATTTCTGGATGATATTGATGTAAATGATCAACTGCTTCTGAAACTGTTTTAGCTTCTGCTCCTCTACTCGATCCGAAGTTTGAGTATGAAAGCATAGCCATTCTAGGTTGTACTTTTAATCGTTTCACTTTCTCGTGAACCAACAAAGCGATATCTGCTAATTCTTTAGCCGTAGGGTGGAAATTAATGGTTGTATCTGCTAAGAATAAAGGACCACGATTGGTAATCAAGATGTACATACCAGCAATCTTATTTACGTGATCTTCTTTTCCGATTACCTCTAACGCTGGACGAATGGTATCAGGATAATTTCTAGTTAAACCAGAAATTGCAGCATCTGCATGTCCGAGCTCAACCATTGCAGCAGCAAAGTAGTTACGCTCACGCATTAATTTATATGCCTCTGGACGAGTAAAACCTTTACGCTTACGTTTCTCGTAAAGCATCTCTCCATACTGCTCCAACAATTCTTGTTTCTCAGGACTTCTTGGATCGATGATATCACAGCAACTGATATCAATTCCATTTTCATCAGCAATACGCTGAATCTTATCCTTACTTCCTAATAGAATTGGAATTCCAATTTGATCATCTTTAATGATCTGAGCGGCTTTCAATATTTTATAGTGATCTGCCTCAGCAAATACAATACGTTGCGGATTAGCCTTTGCACGTTGCATGATGCTCTTAATAAGCTTATCATCATGCCCCATACGTTTGCCTAATTCCGCTTTATAAGCATCCCAATCTGTAATTGGATTTTTAGCTACACCCGACTCAATTGCAGCTTGCGCTACTGCTGGAGCTACCGTTGTAATTAAACGGAAATCCAATGGTTTTGGAATAATGTATTCTCTACCAAACTGTAGATTTCGTGTATTGTATGCTTCGTTTACTTCTTCAGGAACTGGTTCTTTTGCTAACTGAGCCAATGCTTTAACTGCAGCTACCTTCATTTCTTCATTGATAGAAGTTGAACGAACGTCTAATGCTCCACGGAAAATGTAAGGGAAACCCAATACGTTGTTTACTTGATTAGGATGATCACTTCTTCCAGTTGCCATAATGATGTCTTCACGAGCATCAATTGCATCTTCGTAAGGAATCTCTGGCGTTGGATTAGCTAATGCAAATACAATTGGATTTGCAGCCATCGATTTGATCATGTCTTTAGAAACCACATTACCTTTAGATAATCCCAAGAAAACATCTGCACCATTTAAGGCATCATCTAAAGTGGTTAGTTCAGTATCAACAGCAAATTCAGCTTTTTGAGCATTTAAATCATCGCGTTTAGTAGAAATTACTCCCTTACTATCTAACATGATGATGTTTTCAGGTTTAGCCCCTAAACTCTTATACAATCCTGCACATGAAATAGCCGAGGCTCCCGCCCCATTAACCACTATTCTTACTTCTTCGATTTTCTTATCAGCTAATTCTAAAGCATTGATTAACGCAGCTGCAGAAATAATAGCTGTACCGTGTTGGTCATCGTGCATGATTGGAATATCTAACTCTTCTTTCAGGCGTTTTTCAATTTCAAACGCTTCAGGAGCTTTGATATCCTCTAGGTTGATTCCTCCAAAAGTTGGAGAGATATTTTTTACGGTTTGAATAAACTCATCAACATTTTTGCAATCTACTTCAATATCAAACACATCGATGTCTGCAAAAATTTTGAAAAGCAAACCTTTACCTTCCATTACTGGTTTAGATGCTGCAGGGCCGATATCGCCTAATCCTAACACAGCAGTTCCATTAGAAATTACTGCAACTAAATTGCCTTTTGCAGTATACCTATAGACGTCTGACGGATTATTTGCGATTTCAGTACAAGGTTCAGCTACACCAGGAGAATATGCCAATGACAGATCTCGCTGAGTATTGTAGGGTTTTGTTGGTATCACCTCGATTTTCCCGGGTCTTCCATCCTCGTGATAATCTAGTGCTTCTTGTTTACGGATTTTGATCATAATTTGCCCCTTGGATGTAAAAAGTCGGTAAAAATATAAATTTACACCTAGGAGCAACCGACTAATCGCGTTACATTTAAATCAAGCTAATTATTGAAATGAGTAGAAAAAAAATTGTTGTCTTTTCAGGAGCGGGCATGAGTGCCGATAGCGGACTAAAAACTTTTAGAGATTCTGGCGGATTGTGGGAAAACTACAATGTATATGATGTTGCCACTCCAGAGGCTTTTGCTAAAGATCCAAAGATGGTTTTGGAGTTCTATAACATGCGTAGAAAGCAAGCTTTGCAAGCCGAACCCAATGAAGGACATTTACTTATTGCTGAGTTGGAAAAAGATTTTAACGTATCTGTTGTAACTCAAAACGTTGATAATCTTCACGAGAGAGCTGGATCTACTCATGTACTTCACTTGCATGGAGAGTTAGATAAGGTGAGAAGTGAAATTAACCCAGAATACATTATTTCCATGAACGGAGACCCCATTCAGATGGGAGACACTTGTCCAGATGGAGGTCAGCTTAGACCTCATGTTGTTTGGTTTGGTGAAGATGTGCCTGAATACGGTAACGCTGTTGATTTAATGCGAGAAGCAGATTTCTTGATTGTTATCGGCACCTCATTACAAGTATATCCAGCTGCTGGACTCATTCATGCAGTTAAGCCAAATTGCATCGGGTTTTATGTAGACCCAAAAGCAGAATACATTCAAGAAGCATCTCATATTAAGCCCATTAAAGCAAAAGCAGGCGAAGGAATGGAGATCGTTCGCAAGCAATTATCAAACTTATGATTATCAGTTATTCGTATCTTTCCGCAAACTAATCGTGACATCATGAACAAAAACATATTTCTAACTGCTCTAACCATCATTGGGTTATCTCTTTCAATGCAAGCTCAAGTACCTAAAAAAGTACTCATAGAACATTTCACCAATAACAGCAGTGGCCCTTCTGCTAGTCAAAACCCTACTTTTTACAGTTCAATTATTACTCCTAACTCTGGAGACGTAATACACATTGCATTTCACACCAACACACCAGGAAATGATATTTTCTATGGATCAGACCCTTCGGGTGTAAATTCAAGGTATACGCTATATGGATCTACCAACATTCCCTTCACTGCACTAAACGGTCAAATCCCGAATAACGTCAATAATCCTGGAGGACAATGGAATGTTTATGATGGTGCTCCATCTGGATATACCCAAACAGCTATAGACAACCAAGCTGTTATCACTAGCGAACTCAATGTAAATACAACTCATTCTTTCAACACCGATTTTTCTCAAGTAGAAGTTTCTGTTGTGATTAAAAATGAAAGCAGCTCTATTTATGGCTTCGCAAATAGCAACCTCTATGTTTCATTAGTTAATGAAGAACTGAATTACAGTACAGCTCCAAACTCAAATGGTGAAACTCAGTTTTTGAATGTGCACCGTATGTTTTTGCCTGATGAAAATGGACAAGCATTAACTGGCTCTATCAACGCGGGAGATTCAATTACATTTACGTATACAGAAGCAACTGGTCCAGAGCTTTTGAATTTGCTTGAATTGAAAGCTGTTGCTTTTATTCAAAACACCAATACTTTTCAAATCGTTCAAGCAGGTGAAAGCACTCCAATATCAAGTGGAAGTTATGCTGATTTGACTTTATTAGATCAAACAACTTACAATGTTGCACTATGCGATTCTACTTTATCGGGTACTCTAAATGTTCAGAATTTGGGCACATCACCTGTTGACTCATTCGATATTGAAGTTTCAGTAAATGGCACTACAACTCTAACGCAAACTGTTGGCACTAGCATCGCTGCTGGAGGAAATACTACAATCAACACAGATGATTTCGAAATTCAAGATGGATCAAATACCGTTAGGTATGAAATCACGCAAGTGTATGGCAATAGTGATGCTAACTCGATGAATAATAACGTAGCGAGTAATCAGGTAATATTTTTAAGTGAATATGCAGACTTCATTTTCTCTGATGGATTTGAAAATGACAACATCAATCAGTTTGCCGTTTTACCTGTAATATCTACAAGTCCAACCGCAAATGATAATCAACTGGTTTATGTAGTTGATCAATCTGTTTCAGGATCTGTAAATTGGGAACTTGGAGCAAATGAAAGCAGCTCTAAATCGTTACTTTTTGATTTTTACAGCTCAGGATTGAACGAAGTTGCAGAGGTATATTATGGCAATTTAGGTGATATAATTACAATACCTGAAAACTCCGTTCAGTTATCATTCGACTACGCTTATGCACAAAGAAGCGGTTTTGAAGATGCATTTCACGTTTTGTCATCAGGTGACTGTGGATCAACTTGGGACACCCTATTTTCTGAAACTGGAGCCGATTTAGCAACTACATCGAAATCGCCAACAGGAAGATTTTGGCCTGAGGCGTCTGATTGGGATTCGGTTCAAATTAACTTGACAGCTCTGCCTACCAGCATTATCAAATTTGTAGGCGAAACCGACAGAGGAAGCATGTTGTTTTTAGATAATGTAAGTGTTGATATAATCAATAGCACTAATGAAATTATTGAAGAAAATAACATTTCGGTTTATCCAAACCCAGCACAAAATCAATTCAACATTAAGACCACTTCAAATGAATATACTCTATTGAATATCTATTCTGTTACGGGCCAGTTGGTACATTCTACTCAATTTACAAGTAGCACTCGAATAGATTGCAGTAAATGGGGAAATGGTGTTTACTTCTTACACTTAGATAACAAGCAGAATGTGAAAACGGTTAAATTCATAAAAAAGTAAGGGCATAAAAAAAGGAGGAACAATGTTCCTCCTTTGTATTTGTCAGTCGTTAAATATTAATTACTCAACTACAATTTTTTCAGTTGTCATCAAATCACCTGACTCATCAATTAATTCAACGAAATAAACTCCTGATGGGAAGTCGTTGCAATTGACTTGAAAAACAGTTTGCCCACCAGGTAGATTGTTATTCTTAACAACTTTACCTTGGATATCAATAATACGAAGACTTACCTCTTTCTCATCGAAAGCATTCAAGTTGATGTAAAGCATATCTGAAACTGGATTCGGATAAACATCAATTAAGTTATTTTCATCTAACTCATCACCAACACTAGTTGGAGAAGAATATGCTTTAAAAGTTACTTGACCAGGCTGCACAGGTGATCCTATAGCTTCAAAGTTTAAAGTTAAAACTCCAGTATCAGCTACATCAAAAGGATTTGCATAGAAAATAAATCCAGAGAAACTTTGACCACTAGGTAAAGAATAAAAACCATCACAATAAAAGGTTGTATCTTCAGGTATACTTTGGAACTCAGAATAACAATATCTACAGTCACAAACCTGAATCTCCCAGCTTGGATTAAAATACCTGTATGTTTCGTACCATAAGTATTCTAAATCTGAACTTGATTGAGAATTGTCTATAACAATATTAACATGACTCAACTCATTATTGGGCAACCATATTTCTACTGTGTCGTCAACAAAGTTAAATTGTGCAAACCCTTGACATACTGAAATCAACGAGGCAATCACTACTAGTAAAAAGTGTTTCATTTCTTCGATTATTTACAACAAATATATGTTATTGTACAATAAATAAACCATATATTAGCAAACTGTTAATCTTAAATTTAGCTTAATATGAATAAAATTTTACTCTCGGTATTGTTTTCTGCTATGGGATTTGGCGCATTGAACGCTCAAACCTATTACTCAGAAGATTTTGAATCTGTAACGGGCGGATCTCTTCCTTCTAGCTTCACCTCAATCGATGATGATGGTGATGGCCAAGAATGGTACACATTTGCAACTGGAGGAGCTCAAGGAACATGTGCAACATCTGCGTCATGGAATAACGCAGCACTTACACCAGATAACTGGTTAATTGGCCCTGCCGTTGATTTAACAAGTGCTACTGGAACTGTAGTCTTAGAGTGGAAAGTTTATGGTCAAGATCAATCTTGGGCTGACGAAAACTACACTGTGTATGTAGCTACTGGTAACACAATTGGAGATTTTACTGGTTCATCTGTTACTTTTAACGAAATTGTTGGTGCGTCTAATGACATGTGGTTATCAAGATCACTTGATGTTACATCTCTTTCTGGTCAGATGGTATATTTCGCTTTCAGACATCACAACGTTACTGACATGTTCAGAATTAACGTAGATGACATTACTGTTAGAACTTTACCTGATTACGAAGTTTCTTTGGACGAATTAAACATTTCAGATAGAGCTGTAGCTGGTAACGTTGATATATCTGGAACGGTATCTAACAATGGTGCAAATACCATAACTGATATGGACGTTACATGGACAGATGGTACAAACTCATATACAGATAATCTTACTGGACTTTCTATTGCTTCTGGAGCAAGTTACACATTTACACACAATACTCAATATACAGCTGTAGGTGGTGTTACTGATAATATTGAAGTGTCAGTTGATGTAGCAAATGATGACGACAACACAAACAATGCATTAAGCCAAAGTGTAATGGGATTAACTTTCCAAACTGATAACACTGTTCTTTTCGAAGAAGGTACAGGTACTTGGTGTGGATGGTGTCCTCGAGGTGCTGTTGCAATGGAGTATATGTATGATACATATGGCAACCAAGGTTTTATCGGCATTGCAGTTCATAATGGTGATCCAATGGTGGTAACTGAGTATGATAACAATGCAGCATTTACTGGATACCCAGGAATGAATGTAAACAGAAACTACTTAGGTGCTGGTGTTTCACAAAACAACATGGAAGTATATTACAATGGCCTAATCAACAGATTAGAATTAGCTGAAGTAGATATTGATAATGCTACTTATGATGCTGCATCTGGTGACGTTACTGTAGATGTTACTGCAAACTTTGCTGCTACATTAAACGGAGACTACAGATTTGCTGTTGTAATGACTGAGGACGGTGTTACTGGAACGAGTTCAGATTACGCTCAAGTAAACTATTACTCAGGTGGTGGTAATGGTGCTATGGGTGGTTATGAAAACCTTCCTAGTCCTGTACCTGCAGCTGATATGGTTTATGACCATGTAGGTTTTGAACTTGTAGGTGGTTATGATGGTGAAGCTGGAAGTTTACCTGCTAGCATCAATGCAGATGAATCTCATTCTCATTCTTTCTCTACTACATTACCAAGTGATGTTAATTACGAAGAGGTTAACGTTGTTGCTCTTTTAATTGACAACAGCAATGGTGTAGTTATTAACTCTAGAATGATTGATTTATCTCAGTTTGTAGGTATCGCTGATTTAACTCCAGAAAATGCTTACTCAACTGAATTGTATCCTAATCCTGCTAAAGAAGAGGTAAATATTGTTATTGGTTTAGATGATCAATCTGAAATCAACCTTAATATTTACAACGCTGTAGGACAAGTAGTTTACAATAATGTTTACACTAACAGTCCTTCAACACCAAAAACAATTGATGTTAGTTCTTTTGAAGCTGGTGTATATTTTGTTAAAACAACTGTTGGTAACAATAGCTCTGTTCAAAAATTGATTATTGAATAGTTCTTTAAAGAACTTTACTTATTTTGCGGACTGCCTGTTTGTTACAGGCAGTCTTTTTTTTATTTGAAATTCTGAACTAAGATGAAAAACACTCTTTTTACAATGCTTCTTTTGGCACTACCTTTCCTCATCTACTCGCAAGAAAAAAGCCAAACAGGTATTCCAAATGTTCAAATTCAAAATTTAGATTTCACGCATTTTAATACCGGTGATATTGAAAATGACGGGAATCCGATTATCATCTCGTTTTGGGCAACTTGGTGTTCTCCTTGTAAGAGAGAATTAAATACAATTGCCGAAGTTTATGAAGATTGGCAAGATGAAACAGGTGTTAAGCTTATAGCTATTTCAATTGATGACACCAGGAATATCAATAAAGTAGCTCCATATGTGAATGGACAAGCTTGGGATTATGAAGTATATATTGACCCTAATAGTGACTTCAGAAGAGCTATGAATGTGAATAACGTACCTCACACATTTTTACTAGATGGTAGTGGGAAAATTGTATACCAACACAATGCATACAGTCCTGGTGATGAAGAAAAACTATATGAATTGGTAAAGAAACTTGCTAATGGTGAGGCTATATCTCACTGATTCAATTCATTTAGAAAAAAACCTGAAATTCAAAACTCTAACTCACATGAGATACCTTGGTGTTATCACATTACTTATAATCACCACTCTCAATTCTCAAGCCCAACAATTACAAGATTTCCTTAATGATCCTGGTAGTATTCATGGGAATTTTGAAATGAATACTCAATATTACCAACCTGATAGTTCTATTAGTGCTCAGCAGCCACCCGAAGAACTAGGTTTTAATGGATATCTAAACCTAATATACAACCGTGGGAACTTTGAAGCTGGTGTTAGGTATGAAAGCTATCAAAATGCACTACTTGGTTACAGCGATCAGTATGAAGGAAACGGAATCATGTATCGTTATGCAAAATACAAGGCTGATAACTTAGAATTTACTGTCGGAAACTTTTACGAACAGTTTGGAAATGGACAAATCTTGAGAACATATTTCGATCCTGGATTTGGTATTGATAATTCTATTGATGGTGTAAGAGTAAAGTACAACCTGAAAGGTATTTATCTGAAAGGACTCATTGGAAAGCAAAGAAATTACTTTGAGTACGGAGATGGTATAGTAAGAGGGCTTGACGGTGAAGTTAGTTTCAATGAATTAATTGATCAATGGAGTTCCAGTCCACTTCGATTTACAGTTGGAGGGAGTTTAGTAAGTAAGTTTCAGGATGACAACAGTACATTGTACACCATACCTGAAAACGTTCTGGCTTATAGCAGCAGATTTAACTTAAACTACAAAGGATTTAACCTAAATGGGGAGTATACATATAAGTACAACGACCCAAGTGCCGACAATCATTTCTCATACAGAAATGGTCAGGCATTACTACTTTCTACCTCCTACTCAAGAAAAGGATTTGGTATTACACTTTCGGCTAAAACACTAGATAATATGTTTTTCCGATCTGATAGAAACAATAATTCTCAATTCCCAGAGCTGTATATTAATTTCTTGCCTACCCTAACCAAACAACACACCTACAACTTGATGTCTACTCTTTATCCATATGCTATCCAATACAATGGAGAAATTTCATATCAGGCTGACGTGATATATACTTTCAAAAAAGGTACTTTATTAGGCGGTAAATATGGTACAACAATTCAATTTAACGCATCTTATGCTGCTAACATTGATACTGTTTCCCTAAACGATGAAGCAACAGAAAGAAAGCTTTATGAAACAAACCTTTTTGAGAGCGGTGATAAGTTCTGGCATGACATAAACGTTGAAATTTCTAAGAAATTTTCAAAATCCTTCAAAGCTAAATTCACATATCAAAACCTATTCTACAACATTGACGTAATTCAGGGAAAACCTGGGGAACCAAATGTACTTGCTAACGTAGTTGTAGCTGATTTACTTTTTAAATTGGACAAAAAGAATGCTATAAGAACGGAGTTACAAGGTTTATTCACAGAGCAAGATCAAAAAGACTGGGCAACTGTTGTAGTTGAATGGACACATTCACCTAATTGGTTTGCATCTGTAATTGATCAATACAATTATGGAAATGAAGTAGTTGAGGATAGGCAACACTATGTGACTGCAAACGTTGGTTATATAAAAGGAGGAACCAGAGTAACCTTGGGATATGGAAGGCAAAGAGCAGGAATATTCTGTGTTGGTGGAGTATGTAGGGTTGTTCCTGCTTCAAGTGGTGTTTCTCTTTCCATTACAAGTACTTTCTAAATTTTACCAAAATGAAATTAACGGCAAACATATTTTCATTACTAGCAATTTTTGGATTCATTTTCTTTACAGGTTGCGAAGAGGTAGACGATCCATACTCACATATTGATGAAGTAATTGATGATTTCGGAGATCCAGCTTTCAATGATACCAATTGGAACGACACCAATTTTACTGGAAGAGTTATCATGTTAGAAGATTTCACTGGGCATACATGTCATAACTGTCCTCGTGGTACAGATATTGGTGAAGATTTGATGGAATTACATCCAGATAATTTAATTGTTACTGCAATTCATAATTCTGACGGTTTTTCCAAGCCAGAACTTCCTAAGTACCCAGCGAACTTCGAAACCGAAACAGGTGAAAATATCCGTTTAAACTTTGGGCTTAACTTTTTTCCAATTGCAATGATCAACAGACATGATTTCAATGGAAACAACTCTAGAGGCGTTTCTGTTGAATTATGGACAGATTACGTTAATCAACTATTGGATGATCCACAATATATGGATCCTAGTTTAGATATTGATTACATGCTTATTTACAATACAGAGAACAGATTACTTAGAATTTTCCCTAAAGTTTCTGTTAACAAAGCCATATCTGGTGATGTTTATCTAAATGTATTTATTGCTGAAAATGGAATAGTATCACCTCAAAAAGATAGCAGATATAATCCAGAATACATCGAAGACTATGTTCACAATCATATGTTAAGAGCTGGATTCGAGCAAAATGAGGTTGGAGTTCCTATTTTTAGTAGTCCTCAAGCTGGTGAAGTGTACAGAAATGATAATGTAGCAACTGCTGATTATATTATCGATAACGAATGGATAGTTGATTCCATGGATGTAATCGTTTATGCATATAATCTAGACAGTCAAGAAATATTACAGGTCTCTAAAACTAAAATCATTAAAGAATAAATCTATAGCCTGGCTGAAAAGTCAGGCTTTTTTTATGAATTGAATATTCTGTTTTAGTTTTTCAAATCCAGCTCTTTTTACAGCTGAACCTTGAAATAAGTCATCAAATATTTCATGAGTCATCTCTTCCCATTCACCTGAGCTCATATTAAGTAATTGGTTCTTAGGATCAAATTCTGGAATGTGATGTTGCTTTGATAATCTGTTCCACGGACATACTTCTTGACAAATATCACATCCGTATGCCCAGCCTTCCATTTTGTTTTGAAATTCGGCTGGTATTTTTTCTTTCAACTCAATGGTTAAATATGATATGCATTTTGTGGCATCTAGCTTATAGGGAGCATAAAGTGCACCAGTAGGACAAGCATCTAAACATCGAGTGCACGTTCCGCAATAATCTTTCGTGGCACCATCTTCTTTTAATTCTAAGTCGATGATCAATTCGCACAAGAAAAAGTAAGACCCGTTCTGCTTGTTGATGATATTGGTGTTCTTCCCCATCCAGCCAATACCGGCTTTCACGGCCCAAGCTTTATCCATTACTGGTGCTGAATCAACAAAAGCCCTCCCCTCTATTGCTCCAAATTCACCCTGAAGCTGTTTTAGCATAGATTTAAGCTTCTTTTTAATCACCTTGTGGTAATCTCTTCCAAATGCGTATTTAGAGACCTTAGGCGCATCAATATCACCTTGTGATTCGGCAGGAAAATAATTCAAGGCCATGCTTACAACAGATTTGGAACTGGGAACCAACTCTGTTGTGTCTAATCTTTTATCAAAATGGTTTTCCATCCATTGCATTGTCCCATTTCGATTTTCTTTGAGCCAGCTTTCCAAACGTGGTGCTTCTTCTGCTAAAAAGCCTGATTTTGCTATCCCACAGAAAAAGAATCCATGTGAATAAGCAATTTCCTTTACACGTTGTGAGCGAGCACTCAGATCCATCAAAACAAAGCTTGTTGATTGAATCCCTTATCTCTACCCAAATGTTTAAAAGCTAAATCTGTGGC